>OAVX01000009.1_pt1 | contig 276194 bp, 253 predicted proteins | sample 1476471 | NCBI WGS metagenome assembly OAVX01 (sample SAMEA2580114, study PRJEB22360) | human gut metagenome | biome: human gut; feature: human-associated habitat; material: faeces | place: Denmark | collected 2008/2010
CCGTAGCGCCGATGGTAGTGTGGGGTCTCCCCATGCGAGAGTAGGGAACTGCCAGGCATCAAATTAAGCGAAAGGCCATCCGTCAGGATGGCCTTTTTGCATTGGCGCAGAAAAAAATGCCTGATGCGACGCTGCGCGTCTTATACTCCCACATATGCCAGATTCAGCAACGGATGCGGTTTCCCCAACTTGCCTACTTCCATACGTGTCCTCCTTACCAGAAATTTATCCTTAAGCTCCTCAATAACCATTTTCCTGCTAACTAAATTCATGGTTAAGGTTGCATAATGATACGCAACAAATGTATAACATTTTCTTTACCAAAAGAAATAAACAAAAGCGACCAACAAAAGCATCGGATTACGGCAGGAGACATAATGGCATGGCTGAAAGTACTGTAACGGCAGACAGCAAACTGACAAGTAGTGATACTCGTCGCCGCATTTGGGCGATTGTGGGGGCCTCTTCAGGTAATCTGGTCGAGTGGTTCGATTTCTATGTCTACTCGTTCTGTTCACTCTACTTCGCCCACATTTTCTTCCCTTCCGGGAACACGACGACTCAACTACTACAAACAGCAGGTGTTTTTGCTGCGGGATTCCTGATGCGCCCAATAGGCGGTTGGCTATTTGGCCGCATAGCCGATAAACATGGTCGCAAAAAATCGATGCTGTTATCGGTGTGTATGATGTGTTTCGGATCGCTGGTTATCGCCTGCCTCCCAGGTTATGAAACTATAGGTACGTGGGCTCCGGCATTATTGCTTCTCGCGCGTTTATTTCAGGGATTATCTGTTGGCGGAGAATATGGCACCAGCGCCACCTATATGAGTGAAGTTGCCGTTGAAGGGCGCAAAGGTTTTTACGCATCATTTCAGTATGTGACGTTGATCGGCGGACAACTGCTAGCCCTACTGGTTGTCGTGGTTTTACAACACACCATGGAAGACGCTGCACTCAGAGAGTGGGGATGGCGTATTCCTTTCGCGTTAGGAGCTGTGTTAGCTGTTGTGGCGTTGTGGTTACGTCGTCAGTTAGATGAAACTTCGCAACAAGAAACGCGCGCTTTAAAAGAAGCTGGATCTCTGAAAGGATTATGGCGCAATCGCCGTGCATTCATCATGGTTCTCGGTTTTACCGCTGCGGGCTCCCTTTGTTTCTATACCTTCACCACTTATATGCAGAAGTATCTGGTAAATACTGCGGGAATGCATGCCAACGTGGCGAGTGGCATTATGACTGCCGCATTGTTTGTATTCATGCTTATTCAACCACTCATTGGCGCGCTGTCGGATAAGATTGGTCGCCGTACCTCAATGTTATGTTTCGGTTCGCTGGCAGCCATTTTTACCGTTCCTATTCTCTCAGCATTGCAAAACGTTTCCTCGCCTTATGCCGCTTTTGGTCTGGTGATGTGTGCCCTGCTGATAGTGAGTTTTTATACATCAATCAGTGGAATACTGAAGGCTGAGATGTTCCCGGCACAGGTTCGCGCATTAGGCGTTGGCCTGTCATATGCGGTCGCTAATGCTATATTTGGTGGTTCGGCGGAGTACGTAGCGTTGTCGCTGAAATCAATAGGAATGGAAACAGCCTTCTTCTGGTATGTGACCTTGATGGCCGTGGTGGCGTTTCTGGTTTCTTTGATGCTACATCGCAAAGGGAAGGGGATGCGTCTTTAGTGACGGGTCAGTTGCCAGACGGTATAGCCGGTGCTTGCACCGGCGACATCCCAGGCCAAATCCTTCCAGCTCCAGCCGCTCCCTTCGGGGCGGCTATCCCAAAGCTCTTTTGACGCCCCCAAACTGACAGAGAACATCAATCCAAACATGGCACTGCGATCCCGGCTCATCCCCTGATGCTGTGAATATTCATTTCCGGCGGCGGAAAGCATCGCCGAGGCAATAAAGTGTTGAGCTTTATCCTGCCCGCTCCAGCTATCGTTAGCCATATGGCTGCATCCAGAAAGTAACAATAGCGAACAGACAAAAAGAATACGCAAAACGTGGCCTCCAAAAAACAAACCCCGTACAGGACGGGGTTGTGATTACAGGATGCGGCTAATTAATCGGTCGATGCGGATACGGCGCAAACGGCGGATGAGTTTACGAACCTTCACCGGATAATCGGCAATACTTTGCAGATCGCGATAGTGCTTAACGATGGTGGTATGCTCGCGGATCAGCTCCAGTTCTTTCTCTCGCTGCGGCGCAAGCTCCAGTTGTGGATCGTGGATCAAAATGGCGTTTTCCAGATCCAGACGCCAGGCGCGCGGGTTCAGGTTATTACCGGTGATCAACATCCACTTATCATCAACCCACATCCCTTTTAGGTGATAGGTGTTGTCGTCATCTTTCCATAACCGAACCACTAGCTGGTCAGTATTGACGTAATACTGCAAACGGCTCAGGAAACGACGCAGATTGATCTCATAGAGATAAGGCAATGCGCCAATTATCTTGAAAGGTTCATCTTCCGGAATGTAGAAGTCGTTCGCGGTTTTATCACCAACAATAATTTCGACCTTTTTCCCTTCGCGCAGCAACTGGATAATATTGCGCACAAGGATTGCTGGCAGGTTGAAGTATGGCGTACAGATGGTTAGTTTCTGCTCGGCACAAGGCATAAGATGGAAAATGGTCTTGTTCAACAGACTCGATTTCCCCAGCCCCACTAGCGGCGTTACGGAAAGCTGATCGTTGTCGGCATCGCCCTGGAAATGATAAGCGGCATCACGCAGCTCCTGGCGGAACAGACGAATATCGTTCTTGATTTCCGGGCTTTTTGGCCGATTAACATCATCCAGACGATTAACGCCGCGGCCATTCATAATATTCTGTGTAACCCATTCAAACATAATGTCTGACATCTTACGGTTACGGATCAGATGATAACGGTCGTAGCGATATTTATCGTGCTGATGCAGGTAAACATCGTTCAGGCTGGCACCGCTATAAAGTACGCTATCGTCGATGATAAAGCCTTTAAAGTGCAGAACACCAAGGGCTTCACGGGTATTGATTGGAACGCCATAAACCGGAACATCTACGCCCGGATTTTCCTGCGCCATGCGGCAGTACCAGTCAGCGTTAGTGTTAGATGCCGCAGCGCCAATGCGTCCACGTTGTGCACGATGCCAGTCGACCAGCACCCGCACATCCAGTTCCGGACGCTGCCTTTTAGCTTCATACAACGCGTTCAGAATGCCTTTGCCACCGTCATCCTGTTCGAGATACAGGGCGACAATGCAAATGCGCTGCTTCGCGCTGGCTATTTTTTCCAGCAGCGTCTCCCGGAAGTCGGCGGGAGCGTAAAAGAAATCGACATCATCAACTGATTGAGAAATCTTGGGTAGTTGGGCAAGGTGTTGTTGATGTTTATTACGCTTAAATTTTGACAACATCACAGTGCATTTCTTCTCTGTTCATTGAAGGGTCCTCTGTGCAATGCAGACGACATAAGCGGGCAATAATAACACCAGTCCCGATTAAGTGGTCAACATTTCCAGTACCTTACTCATGATTCCTCGCGTTGGGCAAGATTTAGCGTAAGCCCAACGATCCCCTCTTCGAGCTGGATATCAACGTTAAACCCGAGCTTGCGGGCTAGCGCCACCATGCCACGATTGTTTGGCATCGTAATACCATTCAGACGTTGTAGTCCGTGATCTCGCGTATAGGTAATCAACTTTTCCATTAAGCGTCGACCTAAGCCTAACCCTTTGAGATCCGAGCGAACCAGCACAGCAAATTCGGCATCGATGTTATCAGGGTCGGAGATCGCACGCGTGACGCCGAGGATCTCTTCCGTTTGATCAATACGTCGTACCGCTACAAACGCCATTTCCCGATCGTAGTCGATCTGCGTCATGTTGGCTAAATCTTCATGAGTAAATTCGTTGATCTCGCTAAAGTAGCGGTAATAAAGATCTTCTTTGGTGACTCGCGAAATGAATTGCTGAAGTTGTGGCTCATCTTCTGGCAAAATCGGGCGGAACAAGCAGCGTTCACCGTTTTTCAATTCTACCCATTCTTCCAGCTGATGCGGATAAGGGCGCACTGCCAGCCGACTCTCGTTATCGCCTTCAAACGGCGAGATATCCAGCGTGACATCCAGCGCGGTAAATTCACTGCCAGAAGCCAGCAAAGGATGAATATCCAGACGCTGAATTTCCGGGCAATCGACAATCAAGTTGGAAACCTGCACCAGAAGCTGGCTCAAGCCTGCAACATCCAATGGGCGTAGCGCACTGCGTGCACGAATCTTTTTACTTTTGATCCCCTGAATAACCAGATAGCGGGCCAGGTTCATGTTCAGCGGCGGTAACGCGACGACGGCTTGATCTTCAGGACGCCACTCCACACCGCCTTCGCCCAGCATGATCAACGGCCCGAAAACCGGATCGTGCTCAACCACAACCCGCAACTCCTGAGCACCAGCACGGTTAGCCATACTTTGCACCAACAGGCCGTGGACCCGTGCCTGCGGCCAGGCCATTTTTACGCGATCGAAAATGGCGTTTGCCGCTTGCTGGACTTCATTGGCTGTACGCAGGTACAGCATGACGCCCTGAACTTCCGATTTATGTGGAATATCCGGCGAACGCAATTTCAGCGCCACCGGATAACCAATCTGTTCGGCAATATGCACCGCTTCGGTGCTATCGCTGGCAATCCAGGTGGGGAGCGTGTTCATGCCATATGCTTGCAGGATAGGCTGAACTTCATGGGTATCGAGTGACGTTGCTCCTTCGGCAATCGCCTGTTGCAACAGAAGATGCGCTTCTGCGGTATTGGAGGTCAGATTGCTGGGCAACGCCGGCGTTTCGCGTAGTTGCTTCTGATTACGCCGGTACTCCACCATATGCATAAAAGCAGTGATGGTTCCTTCCGGGGTACGGTAGGTCGGCAGCCCGGCTTCGCTGAATAATCGTCGTGCCTCTTGCGAGGAATGTTCGCCACACCAGTTCGTCAGCAGAGAAACATACTTGCTGCGGGGATGATGCTTTACCGCTTCAATTAATACTTGCGCGCTTTCTGTTGCGGGAGCAGCGGCGCTGGGCGAATGAATAACCATCAGCGCATCAAAATCCTGGCTGTGGAGCAGAATGTCCAGCGTTTTAATATAGTGCTCACTGCTGGCGTCATCGCGCAGATCGAGCGGGTTAGAGATTGCCACATGTCCTGGCAGTGCATCGCGCAGTTTCTGGCAGGTTTCTTCGCTTAGTGTTGCCAGCTTGCCATTGCGTGACCATAAGGCATCAAGCGCCAGCGCGGCAGGCGCAGCACCGTTGCTGATAATCATCAACCGGTCGCCACGCAGCGGGCGCATATGGCTAAGGGTTTCCACCGCCGAAAACAGTTCGTGGGTGTCCTGTACCCGCAACAAACCGGCACGCTGAATAGCCGCATCCCACGCCGGATCCATTCCTGCCGTGGTGTTCAACAGACGTTGAGCCGCCGGGCTACGTCCGCTTTTAATCACCAGAATCGGTTTGTTGCGAGAGGCACTACGGGCCGCCGAAACAAAGCGTCGCGCGTCGCTTAACTGTTCGAGATAGAGCAGGATGGCGCTGGTTTTACTGTCGCGTGCCAGATAGTCAAGCAATTCATCAACGTCGATATCCAGGCTGTCGCCGAGCGCAATAAAGTAGGAAAAGCCCATCTCACGCTGTTGCGCCCAGTCGAGGATGGTGTTGGAGACGGCAGCCGATTGTGAAATAAACGCCAGCTTGCCGCGTTTAATCGGCACAGGCGAAAAGCTGGCATTCAGACCTTGCCAGGGAGCCAGTAAACCCAGACTGTTTGGTCCTAGCAGGCGCATGTTATGGCGCAGGGCGCAGGCGCGGAGATCTTCGTGTTGCGATGCCGGGGCGGAAAGAATAATGCAGGTTTTACAGCCTTTCTCGCCGAGCTCTTCCAGAAGAGCAAGATTACGGCTGGCATTAGTACATAAAACCGCAAGGTCGGGTGTAAAGGGCAAGCTGGCAATATCCGGCCAGGCCAACACACCCAACACCGCTTTCCAGGCTGGCGTCACCGGGAGTACCGGTCCGTTAAAGCCTCCCGCCAGCAGGTTACGCATCATCAGGTAACCTGCGCGATTGGGTTTCATCGATGCGCCAATTACCGCAATCGATTTTGGTCGCAGTAGTGCTTCCAGTCCTCGCTGACTCATACCGGTCTCCCGCAGAAGTGACCGAATGATTTTAAACGCTTTCTAACTGTTCTGCTGTGATGCTACCCAGATGTTGCGTTTTTCCTGCCAGATAGCGTGTTTTAAAGCGGGTAAAATGCTCGCCTAACCCTGCCGCCGCCCCGGTATCGCCGGCCATATCTAACAGTGCGATGGCTACCTCGGCAGTACAATATTGGCCTTCAGCCTGGGCTTCACGCAGGCGATAGGCAGAAAGCCGGGAAAGATCGACGGAAATGACGGGAAGATTATCCAGATACGGACTTTTACGAAACATCTTGCGAGCTTCCGGCCAGGTACCATCGAGCATGATAAACAGCGGTGGCTTACCGGCAGGTGGTGTGAAGATCACTTCCCGTTGCTCATCAGCATACGAGGCGGGAAAGACCACCATTGGTTGATAGTCCGGGTTTTGTACCAGATCCAGCAAATCCTGCGAGGGTTCGGTACGCGACCATTGAAACGCAACGGTATCAGGCAAAATATCAGCAATCAGACGCCCGGTATTACTGGGCTTCATTGGCTCGGTGTCGAACATCAGCAAACAGAAGCGACTTTTTGCTTGTGCTGGGGTAATTGTCGAACAGAGACATAATTTCTCTGGCAAAAGACAGCGTTGGCAGCGACGAACGCGATTACCGCGGGCAAGAAAAGGACGTGTTGCGCGCGCAATACGCTCGGCGCGTAACTGGAGAACAGCGTTTTCGGTCATAAGAGAGCGTCGAAAAAACGCCATTGTCGCAGAGGAGAAAACGGGGCACAAGATGCGCCCCGGTAAGATTAAAGAGATTCGTTCAGCCAGCTGTCGAACGGCGCTTTCGGTACTGCGCCATTAAGCATGTCGACAACCTGACCGTTTTTGAAAATCATGATCGTCGGTATACTACGAATTCCAAAGCGACTGCTCAATTCACGTTCAGCTTCGGTATTCACTTTCACAAAGCGCACTTTACCGCTACGCTCTTGCGCGACATCTTCAAAAATTGGTGCGAAATTACGGCAGGGGCCGCACCACGGTGCCCAGAAGTCGATCACCACAGGTAGATCATCCTTCAGCAATTTGTCGAGTGTTTCACCGGTCGCATTAATCACCTCTCCGTCAAACAAGTCGTGACCGCAGCGTCCGCATTTTGCCGCATCTTCGATCCGATCGTCGGGAATGCGATTGATGGCCTGACAATGGGTACAAACGGTATTCATAACTAACCTCGGGATGAGTAAGGAGACTTATCGGCAACGACGCCGGTATGTTTCTAATATGTTACATATTATCGGGGACATTGTTCCAGACAACAATCTGTTTTATTCAATAGGTATGATAGTCGCAGGCTTTGGTACGAAATCATGGCGAACCGCGCGGACTTCGGGTAATCTGCGCGCTTCGCGCAGCGCTGGTGGAGAAAAGCATGAACGATGAAATGAAAGGTAAAAGCGGCAAGGTCAAAGTGATGTATGTCCGCAGTGATGATGATTCTGATAAACGTACCCACAACCCGCGTACCGGGAAAGGGGGCGGGCGTCCAGGAAAATCTCGTGCTGACGGTGGCCGTCGCCCCGCCCGCGATGACAAACAGAGTCAGCCCCGTGACCGCAAGTGGGAAGATTCGCCGTGGCGCACGGTTTCCCGCGCGCCGGGTGATGAGACGCCGGAAAAGGCCGATCACGGTGGCATCAGTGGTAAAAGTTATATTGATCCAGAAGTTTTGCGTCGTCAGCGTGCGGAAGAAACCCGCGTCTACGGCGAAAATGCATGTCAGGCACTGTTCCAGAGCCGTCCGGAAGCGATTGTTCGCGCCTGGTTTATCCAGAGCGTAACGCCACGTTTTAAAGAAGCCTTGCGCTGGATGGCGGCAAACCGCAAAGCGTACCATGTGGTGGATGAAGCGGAATTGACAAAAGCGTCAGGCACGGAACATCACGGCGGCGTTTGCTTCTTGATCAAAAAGCGTAACGGTACAACCGTGCAGCAGTGGGTAAGCCAGGCAGGCGCGCAGGATTGTGTACTGGCGCTGGAAAACGAATCTAACCCGCATAACCTGGGTGGCATGATGCGCAGCTGCGCGCACTTCGGCGTGAAAGGCGTTGTGGTGCAGGATGCGGCACTGCTGGAGTCGGGGGCGGCTATCCGTACCGCAGAAGGCGGCGCAGAGCACGTTCAGCCGATTACTGGCGACAACATTGTTAACGTGCTGGATGATTTCCGTCAGGCAGGTTACACCGTAGTGACCACTTCCAGCGAGCAGGGTAAACCGCTGTTCAAAACCAGTCTGCCAGCGAAAATGGTACTGGTGCTGGGTCAGGAATATGAAGGGTTACCGGATGCCGCACGCGATCCGAACGATCTGCGCGTGAAGATTGACGGTACGGGCAACGTTGCCGGGCTGAATATCTCTGTCGCAACCGGCGTTTTGCTTGGTGAATGGTGGCGTCAGAATAAAGCCTGATAAATCAGCCGGGTGGCAACTCTGCCATCCGGCATTTCCCCGCAAATTTACTCACTCTCTGCCGGTAATACTGGCATCCAGTCAATCGGCGTCTCGCCACGTTGTTCCAGCCACTGATTTGCCAGCACAAAATGGTTGCAGCCAAAGAATCCACGATGCGCCGAAAGCGGCGACGGATGCGGTGCTTTCAGTACATGATGGCGTTGCTTATCTATAATCGCCCCTTTCTTTTGCGCATGTGATCCCCACAACAAAAACACCACGCCTTCGCGGTGCTGGTTAATCAGGCTGATGACTTTATCAGTAAACGTCTCCCAACCGAGGCTGGCGTGGGAATGCGCCTGACCTGCGCGAACCGTCAACACAGTATTGAGCAGCAGAACGCCCTGACGCGCCCAGCTTTCGAGATAGCCATGATTAGGGCGGGTGAAGCCCGGAATAGTATTTTCCAGCTCTTTATACATATTCAGCAGTGACGGAGGAGTGGCGATTCCGGGGCGAACGGAAAATGCCAGCCCATGCGCCTGTCCCGGTCCGTGATAAGGATCCTGGCCGAGAATTACCACTTTAACGTCACCCAACTCGGTAAAGCGGAACGCGTTAAAGACATCTTTTTGTGGTGGATAGATAGTGACGCCGGACTGCCGCTCGCTGGCGACGGTCTGAAGGGTATTAAGAAAATAGGGTTGCTGCTTCTCTTCAGCCAGCACGTCATGCCAGGTTAATTCGTTAGCCATCTCGCTCTCCTGCGAATCTTCAATCCGCCTAGCTTAACTGCTTATTTCTACAGAACAAAATCATGCTCATTTTTTAGACTTAAACGAGTGCAAAAAAATGTAAATTGGTAAAATTTCACACCCGCATAAGTTGATGTAAAACAATAAAATCCATTTGCGACCACAATCGATGTGTGGTTTTTATTGATTTAAATCAAGGAATCAAGGGTTGTTGAGGAGTATATATACACTCAAGCAACAATGGTTTTACCAATTGGCCGCGACAGGCTGAATAAATCAAATAATTTTGCCGGGGAGGCATCACATGATTACAGGTATCCAGATTACTAAAGCCGCTAACGACGATCTGCTGAACTCTTTCTGGCTGCTGGACAGCGAAAAAGGCGAAGCGCGTTGCATCGTTGCAAAAGCAGGTTATGCAGAAGATGAAGTGGTTGCAGTAAGCAAACTGGGTGACATTGAATACCGTGAAGTTCCAGTAGAAGTGAAACCAGAAGTTCGCGTTGAAGGTGGTCAACACCTGAACGTTAACGTTCTGCGTCGTGAAACTCTGGAAGATGCAGTTAAGCATCCGGAAAAATATCCGCAGCTGACCATCCGTGTATCAGGTTATGCAGTTCGCTTTAACTCTCTGACTCCGGAACAGCAGCGCGACGTTATCGCTCGTACCTTTACTGAAAGCCTGTAAGGCTTAAGTAGCAAGTTACTAAGCGGAAGAGGGCGACCTCTTCCGCTTTTTTAATTAATAGAAAATGCGTACCGCGCAATAGATCAGCAGCAGCGCGAGCACGATATTTAACTGGCGACCATACTGGCGAAACAATCGCTGAAACAGATGCCCCGCCAGCGCCCAGCACACATTACCAAACGTCCCAATCATCGCCAGCAAAACGCTGACGCCAACTACCCAGCTTAGCGCCTGTGTTTGCGGCAGAACAAACGTCGACAGTGCCGTAACACCGTACAAAATGATTTTGACGTTCACAAACTGCAAAGCAAAGCTGGCCCAAAAGCTGATTGGTTTTGCCTGAAGTCCGTCTTCCTTTGTTGGGCTGGTGGCGATTTTCCACGCCAGCCAGACAATATATGCCGCCCCCGCCCAACTCAAAAGGTGTACCGCTGCCGGGTCAATCACTGCCAGTGAAAATGAAATGCCCGCACACAGTAACATCACAATCAAAAATCCCAGACTCATCCCTGCCAGCACGCGGGTACTTTGACGAAATCCATGCGACGTAGCAGAGCTAAGGGCGAGAATATTGTTCGGTCCTGGCGTCATGGCGGTAATCAGGGTGTAAGTCCAAAAAGCACTTAAAAGGGTCGGTGTCACTTGTTATCTCCTCTGTTTTGGTAGACAGTACCCGACACGGAACATTTAAAAAAATGAATGTTTTTACATTCTAAATTCGATATTTTCGATAGGTTTGGGGTTATGGATCTGCGCCGTTTTATTACACTTAAAACCGTGGTGGAAGAGGGTTCCTTTTTGCGAGCTTCGCAAAAATTGTGCTGTACACAATCGACGGTGACTTTTCATATTCAGCAGCTTGAGCAGGAGTTCTCGGTACAATTGTTTGAGAAAATTGGTCGACGAATGTGCCTTACCCGCGAAGGAAAAAAGTTGCTGCCGCACATCTATGAACTTACCCGAGTGATGGATACGCTTCGTGAGGCTGCGAAAAAAGAGTCGGATCCGGACGGGGAACTACGCGTTGTTTCAGGCGAAACGTTGCTCTCTTACCGAATGCCGCAGGTGTTGCAGCGTTTTCGGCAACGCGCTCCAAAAGTGCGTTTATCGTTGCAGTCGCTGAACTGTTACGTGATCCGTGATGCGCTACTGAATGATGAGGCCGATGTCGGGGTTTTTTATCGCGTAGGGAATGATGATGTTCTGAACCGACGAGAGTTGGGTGAACAACCGCTGGTGCTGGTGGCTTCACCGCAAATTGCAGATATCGATTTTACTGAGCCGGGAAGACATAACGCCTGTAGCTTTATTATCAACGAACCACAATGTGTCTTCCGGCAGATATTTGAGAGCACGCTGCGCCAGCGGCGGATCACGGTGGAAAACACCATTGAGCTTATAAGTATCGAAAGCATCAAGCGTTGTGTCGCGGCAAATATCGGGGTCAGTTACCTGCCGCGCTTTGCAGTGGGAAATGAACTTGCGAGTGGCGAATTAATCGAATTGCCTTTTGGCGAACAGACGCAGACCATTACGGCAATGTGCGCTCACCATGCCGGAAAAGCGGTTAGTCCGGCGATGCACACTTTTATTCAGTGTGTTGAAGAGTGTTTTGTGGCTGGATAAAAATAATGCCGGGCTTAAACCCGGCATTGAGATTACTCTTCTGTCGTTTGCGGTGGCACGCCCGTTCCGCTTGGTTTACGGCGCTTACCAATATTTTTGGTATCGCGATGGCGTTTTTTCACTCGCGGCTTCTCTTTCTCTTTAACTTTTTTCTTCTCGGCGCGTTTTGCCAGTACTTTCTTCGATGGCTTGCCGGTCTGCTTCTCGCTTGGCGCACGCGTTTTCGGGCGTAACTCATCAATAACGCGAGCTTTAATTGGCTCTTCAATATAACGGCCAACTTTGCCCAGCAGCAAATGGTCATGGGCTTCCACCAGCGAAATCGCGGTGCCTTTACGACCGGCGCGCGCGGTACGTCCGATACGGTGCAAATAAGTATCGCCACTGCGCGGCATATCGAAGTTAAAGACGTGGCTGACGTCAGGAATGTCGATACCGCGCGCGGCAACATCGGTTGCAACCAGTACGTTTACGCGACCTTCGGTCAAACGCTTGATCGCTTCGTTACGCTTGCCTTGTACCATCTCACCTTCGAGATAGCAGTTGTTGATGCCCGCTTCGCGCAGCCAGTTTGCCAGCTCATGCACACGTTCACGCTTACGCACAAACACAATTGAGCGGGTCGCTTCAGGCTGTTTTAACAGATGCACCAGCAACGCGGTTTTATGCTCAAGATCATCGGCGCGGTAATACCACTGATGAATTTTTTTGCGCTCACGGGTGGACGGATTCGCAGAAACTTCCACCGGATCCTCCAGCAGACGCTCGGCAAAGTCCTGAATCGCATCGCCTTCCAGCGTTGCCGAAAAGAGCAGGGTCTGTTTACGCCAGCGAGTTTCGCCAGCAATATGTTCGATATCCTGAGCAAAGCCCATATCCAGCATACGGTCTGCTTCGTCGAGGATCAGCGTTTCAACCGCGCGGCAATCGAAGTTCTCTTCTTTTATGTATTGCAGCAGACGTCCGGTCGTGGCGACCACGATGTCCTGATTTTCGCTGAACACTTCCGCGTGGTTCATATAGGCTACGCCGCCGGTGATGGTGGCGATATCCAGATGCGTATGTTTCGCCAGTTCGCGGGCATGATCGGCCACCTGCATCGCCAGCTCGCGAGTTGGGGTGAGGATCAAAATACGCGGCGGACCGGATTTCTTACGCGGGAAATCGAGCAGGTGCTGCAACGCTGGCAGCAGATACGCCGCCGTTTTACCGGTGCCTGTCGGCGCAGAACCGAGTACATCACGGCCATCGAGCGCAGGCGGAATGGCGGCAGCCTGAATGGCGGTCGGGCGAGTGAAACCTTTATCCTGGAGGGCTTCCAGCAGGCTTTCGTCGAGTTCAAGTTCGGAAAAAGTCGTTACAGTCATGTTCTACCTCTGTGTGGGGCGCTGATTATAGACGTTACGGCTGCAATCTTCATCTGTTTGTATGGATATCGCTTCTCGGGTATTGTTCTCACCCGGTGCTATCGCCGTTTTTCCTGCAAGGTTTTATTTTCATGTCACAGTCTACATCCGTGCTTCGTCGTAATGGATTTACTTTTAAACAGTTTTTTGTTGCTCACGATCGCTGTGCGATGAAAGTGGGAACGGATGGCATTTTGCTGGGCGCATGGGCACCGGTGGCTGGGGTGAAACGTTGCCTTGATATCGGCGCGGGTAGCGGGTTGCTGGCATTAATGCTGGCGCAGCGAACCGATGACAGCGTGATAATTGATGCCGTTGAGCTGGAAAGTGAAGCTGCCGCGCAGGCGCAGGAAAATATCAACCAGTCCCCGTGGGCAGAGCGGATTAACGTCCATACGGCGGATATTCAGCAGTGGATCACACAGCAGACAGTACGCTTCGATTTAATCATCAGTAACCCACCTTACTATCAGCAGGGAGTAGAGTGCGCGACCCCTCAACGGGAACAGGCTCGCTATACCACTACGCTTGATCACCCATCGCTGCTGACCTGTGCGGCGGAGTGCATTACCGAAGAGGGATTTTTCTGCGTAGTGCTGCCAGAGCAGATTGGTAATGGTTTTACGGAGCTGGCATTAAGCATGGGCTGGCATTTACGTTTGCGGACGGATGTGGCGGAAAACGAAGCGCGACTGCCGCATCGGGTGCTGCTGGCATTCTCCCCGCAGGCGGGAGAATGCTTTAGCGATCGCTTAGTCATTCGTGGGCCAGACCAGAACTATTCCGAAGCGTATACGGCGCTGACCCAGGCTTTTTATCTGTTTATGTAATGATTGCCGGGGGAAAGGATCGACGGACCGGAATGGGTGAGCAGTTCCGGATAATCCAGCGTGAAATGCAGGCCACGACTCTCCTTGCGCATCATCGCACAGCGAACAATCAATTCCGCAACCTGCACCAGATTACGCAGCTCCAGCAAATTATTTGAGACGCGGAAATGGGCGTAATATTCGTCTATTTCTTGTTGGAGCATGGTTATCCGCCGCAGGGCGCGTTCCAGGCGCTTCGTTGTGCGCACAATGCCAACGTAATCCCACATAAACAGCCGTAGCTCGTGCCAGTTATGCTGAATTACTACCCGTTCGTCAGGGTTCTCAACGCGGCTTTCATCCCACGGCGGTAACGTACTGACGCCGTGGGCATAAGGCATACGTCTGGTGATATCTTCTGCCGCCGACCAGCCATAGACCAGACACTCCAGCAATGAATTCGAGGCCATGCGGTTAGCGCCGTGTAAGCCGGTATAACTCACCTCGCCAATGGCATACAAGCCCTCGACGTCCGTACGCCCATGATCATCAACCATTACACCACCGCAGGTATAGTGTGCAGCAGGCACAATCGGTATCGGTTCTTGTGTGAGATCAATCCCCAGCCCGAGCAATTTTTCATAAATCATCGGGAAATGCTGGCGAATAAAATCGGCGGGCTTATGGCTGATGTCGAGGAACATACAATCTGCGCCGAGGCGTTTCATTTCATGGTCAATGGCGCGGGCGACAATATCGCGCGGGGCCAGTTCGCCGCGCTCATCAAAATCGGGCATAAAACGCGTGCCATCCGGGCGCTTGAGATAAGCGCCTTCGCCGCGCAGTGCTTCCGTTAACAGGAAATTGCGTGCCTGTGGGTGATACAGTGCGGTAGGGTGGAACTGATTAAATTCGAGATTGGCAACCCGACAGCCCGCGCGCCACGCCATAGCAATGCCATCGCCAGAAGAAATATCCGGATTGGTGGTGTACTGATACACCTTCGACGCACCGCCGGTTGCCAGTACCACTGCTTTTGCGTGGCAGGTTTCCACCGTTTCTTTATTTCGGTTCCATACCCACGCGCCTACAACCCGTCGCGTGCCCGGCAGGCCAATTTTGTCAGAGACAATCAGATCAACCGCGTTGCTGCGCTCCAGCACACGAATATTCGGATGGTTCTGCGCCTTGCTCACCAGCGTGGATTGTACTTCTCTACCGGTGGCGTCGGCGGCATGAAGAATACGACGGTGACTATGTCCACCTTCACGGGTCAGATGGTAGCTTTCTTCGCCATTCGGTTGAACGTGGGTATCAAACAAAACCCCTTGGTCAATTAACCATTGCACACAGGATCGTGCATTGCTGGCGACAAATTCAACTGCATGGCGATCGCAAATACCAGCCCCGGCAATCAATGTGTCTTCCACATGCGAGTCAATGCTGTCAGTTTCATCAAACACGGCGGCAATACCGCCCTGGGCATAAAATGTTGAACCTTCCGTTACCGGGCCTTTACTTAGAACGATGACCTGATGCTGGTCAGCCAGGCGTAGCGCCAGTGAAAGTCCGGCTGCGCCGCTACCGATAATCAACACGTCACATGAATGTTCTGGGAGAGTATTCATTTTCTTTGTTTAATTTACTAAACACCGTTTGGTCAGCATAGCATCATGTTGTGCGAATAAACACCTGCTATTTTAATATTTGTTACAGTGGCTAAACACGCTGACGCAGGGCGGCGAGAAAAAGAGAAGTTACTGGCTGGTGGAGGATTAGGTGGTGAAATAAAAAGGCCGTTGGGTTACTCTTCAGGCAGTTAAATGGGCATTTCTACACAGATAATGCGATGTTCAGATTCTGTAGACTTATAATGATAGATAATGATCCGTCTACAGCATGACAAACAAAAACAGATGCGTTACGGAACTTTACAAAAACGAGACACTCTAACCCTTTGCTTGCTCAAATTGCAGCTAATGGAGTGGCGTTTCGATAGCGCGTGGAAATTTGGTTTGGGGAGACTTTACCTCGGATGAGCGAGCAGTTAACGGACCAGGTCCTGGTTGAACGGGTCCAGAAGGGAGATCAGAAAGCCTTTAACCTACTGGTAGTGCGCTATCAGCATAAAGTGGCGAGTCTGGTTTCCCGCTATGTGCCGTCGGGTGATGTTCCCGATGTGGTACAAGAAGCTTTTATTAAAGCCTATCGTGCGCTGGATTCGTTCCGGGGAGATAGCGCTTTTTATACATGGCTGTATCGGATTGCTGTAAATACAGCGAAAAATTACCTGGTTGCTCAGGGGCGTCGTCCACCTTCCAGTGATGTGGATGCCATTGAAGCTGAAAACTTCGAAAGTGGCGGCGCGTTGAAAGAAATTTCGAACCCTGAGAACTTAATGTTGTCAGAAGAACTGAGACAGATAGTTTTCCGAACTATTGAGTCCCTCCCGGAAGATTTGCGCATGGCAATAACCTTGCGGGAGCTGGATGGCCTGAGCTATGAAGAGATAGCCGCTATCATGGATTGTCCGGTAGGTACGGTGCGTTCACGTATCTTCCGAGCGAGGGAAGCTATTGATAACAAAGTTCAACCGCTTATCAGGCGTTGACGATAGCGGGATACTGGATAAGGGTATTAGGCATGCAGAAAGAACAACTTTCCGCTTTAATGGATGGCGAAACGCTGGATAGTGAGCTGCTTAACGAACTGGCTCATAACCCAGAAATGCAGAAAACCTGGGAAAGCTATCACTTAATCCGTGACTCAATGCGGGGTGATACTCCCGAGGTGCTCCATTTCGATATCTCTTCACGCGTGATGGCCGCCATTGAAGAAGAGCCAGTACGTCAACCGGCGACATTGATCCCGGAAGCCCAGCCTGCGCCGCATCAATGGCAGAAAATGCCATTCTGGCAGAAAGTACGTCCGTGGGCGGCACAGCTTACCCAAATGGGCGTAGCAGCATGCGTATCGCTTGCAGTTATCGTTGGCGTCCAGCACTATAATGGACAATCTGAAACGTCCCAGCAGCCCGAAACGCCGGTATTTAATACACTGCCGATGATGGGTAAAGCCAGCCCGGTAAGCCTGGGAGTACCTTCTGAAGCGACCGCAAACAATGGTCAACAGCAGCAGGTACAGGAGCAGCGTCGTCGCATTAATGCAATGTTGCAGGATTACGAACTGCAACGCCGACTCCACTCTGAACAGCTTCAGTTTGAGCAGGCGCAAACCCAGCAAGCCGCTGTACAGGTGCCAGGAATTCAAACTTTAGGAACGCAATCGCAGTAATGAAGCAACTTTGGTTTGCCATGTCATTAGTGACAGGTAGCCTGTTATTCTCTGCTAACGCCTCGGCCACTCCCGCGTCCGGGGCGTTATTACAGCAGATGAACCTGGCCAGTCAGTCACTGAATTACGAGCTGTCATTCATCAGCATCAATAAACAGGGTGTTGAGTCTCTGCGTTATCGACATGCACGCCTCGATAACCGTCCTCTTGCACAATTGTTGCAAATGGATGGCCCGCGCCGGGAAGTGGTACAGCGCGGCAATGAAATCAGCTATTTTGAACCGGGACTTGAACCGTTCACGCTTAATGGCGATTACATTGTTGATTCTCTGCCATCGCTTATCTATACCGATTTCAAACGCCTTTCTCCTTACTACGACTTTATCTCCGTCGGGCGCACGCGTATTGCTGATCGTCTTTGCGAAGTCATTCGCGTGGTTGCCCGAGATGGTACACGCTACAGCTACATCGTGTGGATGGACACCGAATCGAAATTACCGATGCGGGTTGATCTCCTTGATCGCGATGGTGAAACGCTGGAACAATTTCGCGTGATTGCTTTTAACGTCAATCAGGATATCAGCAGCAGTATGCAGACGCTGGCGAAGGCAAATTTGCCGCCGTTGCTTTCTGTTCCTGTAGGTGAAAAAGCTAAATTCAGCTGGACGCCAACCTGGTTGCCACAGGGTTTTAGCGAAGTTTCCAGTAGTCGACGTCCGCTACCGACGATGGACAACATGCCTATCGAATCACGTCTCTATTCCGACGGATTATTCAGCTTCTCGGTAAACGTTAACCGCGCTACGCCATCGAGCACCGATCAGATGTTGCGCACCGGACGCAGAACCGTCAGTACAAGCGTACGTGATAATGCCGAAATCACCATTGTCGGTGAACTGCCGCCGCAAACGGCGAAACGCATTGCCGAGAATATTAAGTTCGGGGCAGCGCAATGATCAAAGAGTGGGCTACCGTCGTCTCCTGGCAAAACGGGCAGGCGCTGGTCAGTTGTGATGTTAAAGCTTCATGCAGCAGCTGCGCTTCACGCGCCGGTTGCGGTAGCCGCGTGTTAAATAAACTTGGCCCGCAAACCACGCATACCATTGTCGTACCCTGTGATGAGCCGTTAGTGCCGGGGCAAAAAGTGGAATTGGGGATCGCCGAAGGCAGCCTGCTTAGCTCCGCATTACTGGTTTATATGTCGCCGCTGGTGGGATTATTCCTCATCGCTTCGCTATTTCAGCTACTCTTTGCTTCTGACGTCGCAGCATTATGTGGTGCGGTCCTCGGCGGTATTGGCGGGTTCCTGATTGCGCGCGGCTACTCGCGTAAGTTTGCTGCCCGGGCAGAATGGCAACCGATCATCTTAAGCGTGGCATTGCCGCCTGGCCTTGTGCGATTTGAAACATCTTCGGAAGACGCGAGCCAGTGATTTCACTGGCTTTGTTGCATTTTGCATAACAAATGCGAGGACGTTTCCAGATACCACAATCCATACGGTATGAACATTTCCTCGCCTCAATGTTGTAGTGTAGAATGCGGCGTTTCTATTAATACAGACGTTAAGCTCAGAACAGCGACTTCTAAAAGCCTGGTTAACCGGGCATTAAGGCACAATAATCATACTTTATGAAGAATATACGTAACTTTTCGATCATAGCTCACATTGACCACGGTAAATCGACGCTGTCTGACCGTATTATCCAGATCTGCGGTGGCCTGTCTGACCGTGAAATGGAGGCGCAGGTTCTCGATTCCATGGATCTTGAGCGTGAGCGTGGCATAACCATCAAAGCGCAAAGCGTGACGCTGGACTACAAAGCGTCTGACGGCGAAACCTATCAGCTGAACTTTATCGACACCCCGGGCCACGTTGACTTCTCCTATGAAGTTTCCCGTTCGCTGGCTGCCTGTGAAGGTGCATTGCTGGTGGTCGACGCCGGGCAGGGCGTAGAAGCGCAAACCCTGGCAAACTGCTACACCGCCATGGAAATGGATCTCGAAGTGGTGCCGGTACTGAACAAGATTGACCTGCCGGCAGCCGATCCTGAACGCGTGGCGGAAGAAATTGAAGATATCGTCGGCATCGACGCCACCGACGCGGTGCGCTGTTCAGCGAAAACCGGCGTTGGCGTGCAGGACGTTCTCGAACGTCTGGTGCGCGACATTCCGCCGCCGGAAGGCGATCCGGAAGGCCCGTTGCAGGCACTAATTATCGACTCATGGTTCGACAACTACCTGGGCGTTGTTTCACTTATCCGTATTAAAAACGGCACCCTGCGTAAGGGCGACAAAGTGAAAGTCATGAGTACCGGGCAGACCTATAACGCCGACCGTCTGGGCATCTTCACGCCGAAACAGGTTGACCGCACTGAACTGAAATGTGGCGAAGTAGGCTGGCTGGTATGTGCGATTAAAGATATCCACGGCGCTCCAGTCGGCGATACCTTAACGCTGGCGCGTAATCCGGCAGAAAAGGCGCTGCCTGGCTTTAAGAAAGTCAAACCGCAGGTATACGCCGGTCTGTTCCCGGTAAGTTCCGACGACTATGAAGCCTTCCGTGACGCGCTGGGTAAACTCAGCCTGAACGATGCTTCACTGTTCTATGAGCCGGAAAGCTCCAGCGCGCTGGGCTTTGGTTTCCGCTGCGGCTTCCTCGGCCTGCTGCACATGGAGATCATCCAGGAACGTCTGGAACGTGAATACGATCTGGATCTGATCACCACTGCGCCGACCGTAGTGTATGAAGTTGAAACCACGTCAAGAGAAGTTATTTACGTCGACAGTCCATCCAAGCTGCCAGCGGTAAATAACATCTACGAACTGCGCGAGCCGATTGCCGAATGTCACATGCTGCTGCCGCAGGCATATCTCGGCAACGTTATTACGCTGTGCGTAGAAAAACGCGGCGTGCAGACCAATATGGTTTACCACGGTAATCAGGTGGCGCTGACGTACGAGATCCCGATGGCGGAAGTGGTGCTCGACTTCTTCGATCGCCTGAAATCTACCTCGCGTGGTTATGCGTCTCTGGATTACAACTTCAAACGCTTCCAGGCGTCCGACATGGTACGTGTAGACGTATTAATCAACGGTGAACGTGTTGATGCGTTGGCGCTGATCACCCACCGTGATAATTCGCAAAACCGCGGTCGCGAGTTGGTGGAGAAGATGAAAGATCTGATCCCACGCCAGCAGTTTGATATCGCCATTCAGGCAGCGATTGGTACGCACATTATTGCGCGATCCACCGTGAAACAGCTGCGTAAAAACGTACTGGCTAAATGTTATGGCGGCGATATCAGCCGTAAGAAAAAGCTGCTGCAGAAGCAGAAAGAAGGTAAGAAACGCATGAAGCAGATCGGTAACGTCGAGCTGCCGCAGGAAGCGTTCCTCGCCATTCTGCACGTCGGCAAAGACAACAAATAACCCTTAGGAGTTGGCATGGCGAATATGTTTGCCCTGATTCTGGTGATTGCCACACTGGTGACGGGCATTTTATGGTGCGTGGATAAATTCTTTTTCGCACCTAAACGGCGGGAACGTCAGGCAGCGGCGCAGGCGGCTGCCGGTGACTCACTGGATAAAGCAACCCTGAAAAAGGTTGCGCCGAAGCCTGGCTGGCTGGAAACCGGTGCTTCTGTTTTTCCGGTGCTGGCTATCGTATTGATTGTACGTTCGTTTATTTATGAACCGTTCCAGATCCCGTCAGGTTCGATGATGCCGACTCTGTTAATCGGTGATTTTATTCTGGTAGAGAAGTTTGCTTATGGCATTAAAGATCCTATCTACCAGAAAACGCTGATCGAAACCGGTCATCCGAAACGCGGCGATATCGTGGTCTTTAAATATCCGGAAGATCCAAAGCTTGATTACATCAAGCGCGCGGTGGGTTTACCGGGCGATAAAGTCACTTACGATCCGGTCTCAAAAGAGCTGACGATTCAACCGGGATGCAGTTCCGGCCAGGCGTGTGAAAACGCGCTACCGGTCACCTACTCCAACGTGGAACCGAGCGATTTCGTTCAGACCTTCTCACGCCGTAATGGTGGGGAAGCGACCAGCGGATTCTTTGAAGTGCCGAAAAACGAAACCAAAGAAAATGGAATTCGTCTTTCCGAGCGTAAAGAGACACTGGGTGATGTGACGCACCGAATTCTGACAGTGCCGATTGCGCAGGACCAGGTGGGGATGTATTACCAGCAGCCAGGGCAACAACTGGCAACCTGGATTGTTCCGCCGGGACAATACTTCATGATGGGCGACAACCGCGACAACAGCGCGGACAGCCGTTACTGGGGCTTTGTGCCTGAAGCGAATCTGGTCGGTCGGGCCACGGCTATCTGGATGAGCTTCGATAAGCAAGAAGGCGAATGGCCGACTGGTGTGCGCTTAAGTCGCATTGGCGGCATCCATTAATAGCCATCTTCGTTCACGTTGTCGCCGTTATGGCGACAACGTGAATTATTTATGAGATAAATCTCCCGTGGCTAACGACATCCCCCGTCGTTGTGTATAGAATATTCCCCCGAAGTTTAAGGTTGGCACCTCCAGGTTGCCACGGCACACGAAACAGCGTTGGTCCCCATATACCGGTAAACTGAAACTGCAGCGAAGCAGTTAGCAGAGCCATGTATATCAGGTCTGTTTCGTGTGCTGAATTGTTGACGCATTTATTTATTGGTATCGCATGAACCCCATCGTAATTAATCGGCTTCAACGGAAGCTGGGCTACACTTTTAATCATCAGGAACTGTTGCAGCAGGCATTAACTCATCGTAGTGCCAGCAGTAAACATAACGAGCGTTTAGAATTTTTAGGCGACTCTATTCTGAGCTACGTTATCGCCAATGCGCTTTATCACCGTTTCCCTCGTGTGGATGAAGGCGATATGAGCCGGATGCGCGCCACGCTGGTCCGTGGCAATACGCTGGCAGAACTGGCGCGCGAATTTGAGTTAGGCGAGTGCTTACGTTTAGGGCCAGGTGAACTTAAAAGCGGTGGATTTCGTCGTGAGTCAATTCTCGCCGACACCGTCGAAGCATTAATTGGTGGCGTATTCCTCGACAGTGATATTCAAACCGTCGAGAAATTAATCCTCAACTGGTATCAAACTCGTTTGGACGAAATTAGCCCAGGCGATAAACAAAAAGATCCGAAAACGCGCTTGCAAGAATATTTGCAGGGTCGCCATCTGCCGCTGCCGACTTATCTGGTAGTCCAGGTACGTGGCGAAGCGCACGATCAGGAATTTACTATCCACTGCCAGGTCAGCGGCCTGAGTGAACCGGTGGTTGGCACAGGTTCAAGCCGTCGTAAGGCTGAGCAGGCTGCCGCCGAACAGGCGTTGAAAAAACTGGAGCTGGAATGAGCATCGATAAAAGTTACTGCGGATTTATTGCCATCGTCGGACGTCCGAACGTTGGCAAATCCACATTGTTGAACAAACTGCTGGGGCAGAAGATCTCCATCACCTCCCGCAAAGCGCAAACAACTCGTCACCGCATTGTGGGGATCCATACTGAAGGCGCGTATCAGGCGATCTACGTTGATACCCCTGGCCTGCATATGGAAGAAAAACGCGCTATTAACCGCCTGATGAACAAAGCGGCGAGCAGCTCTATTGGCGACGTTGAGCTGGTGATTTTTGTCGTTGAAGGCACCCGCTGGACGCCGGACGACGAAATGGTGCTCAACAAACTGCGCGATGGCAAAGCGCCGGTGATCCTCGCGGTGAACAAAGTGGATAACGTGCAGGAAAAAGCCGATCTGCTGCCGCACTTACAGTTCCTGGCAAGTCAGATGAACTTCCTCGATATCGTGCCGATCTCTGCTGAAACCGGGCTGAATGTCGACACTATCGCAGCAATCGTGCGTAAGCATCTCCCTGAAGCGACCCATCACTTCCCGGAAGATTACATCACCGATCGCTCACAGCGTTTTATGGCGTCTGAAATCATCCGCGAAAAACTGATGCGTTTCCTCGGCGCCGAACTGCCGTACTCCGTGACCGTGGAGATCGAACGTTTCGTCTCTAACGAACGCGGTGGTTATGACATCAATGGTTTGATTCTCGTTGAGCGTGAAGGGCAGAAGAAGATGGTTATTGGCAACAAAGGGGCCAAGATCAAAACCATCGGGATTGAAGCGCGTAAAGACATGCAGGAAATGTTCGAAGCGCCTGTCCACCTTGAACTGTGGGTAAAAGTGAAATCCGGTTGGGCCGACGACGAACGCGCACTGCGCAGTCTCGGTTACGTTGACGATCTTTAAGAGTCACTCCGATGGAAGGCTGGCAGCGCGCATTTGTCCTGCATAGTCGCCCGTGGAGCGAAACCAGCCTGATGCTGGACGTCTTCACGGAGGAATCGGGTCGCGTGCGTCTGGTTGCCAAAGGCGCACGCTCTAAACGCTCTACTCTGAAAGGTGCATTACAGCCTTTCACCCCTCTCTTGCTACGTTTCGGCGGGCGTGGCGAAGTCAAAACGCTGCGCAGTGCTGAAGCTGTCTCGCTGGCGCTGCCATTAAGCGGTATCACGCTTTACAGCGGTCTGTACATCAACGAACTTCTCTCCCGCGTACTGGAATACGAGACGCGCTTCTCTGAACTCTTTTTCGATTACTTGCACTGCATTCAGTCTCTTGCAGGTGCCACTGGTACGCCAGAACCCGCGCTGCGCCGCTTTGAACTGGCACTGCTCGGGCATCTGGGCTATGGCGTCAATTTTACCCATTGTGCGGGTAGCGGCGAGCCGGTAGATGACACCATGACGTATCGTTATCGCGAAGAAAAAGGGTTTATCGCAAGCGTCGTTATCGACAATAAAACGTTCACCGGAAGGCAGTTAAAAGCGTTAAACGCGCGGGAATTTCCTGACGCAGACACACTACGCGCCGCGAAACGCTTTACCCGCATGGCGCTTAAGCCGTATCTTGGCGGTAAACCATTAAAGAGCAGGGAACTGTTCCGGCAGTTTATGCCTAAGCGAACGGTGAAAACACATTATGAATGATGAGGATTGTCATGGCTGAATTACTGTTAGGCGTCAACATTGACCATATTGCAACGCTGCGTAACGCACGCGGTACTGCTTACCCGGATCCGGTGCAGGCGGCGTTTATTGCTGAGCAGGCGGGAGCGGACGGCATTACCGTGCATTTACGTGAAGATCGCCGCCACATTACTGACCGTGATGTGCGCATCCTGCGTCAGACACTGGATACCCGCATGAATCTGGAGATGGCGGTGACCGAAGAGATGCTGGCGATCGCCGTTGAGACGAAGCCACATTTTTGCTGTCTGGTACCGGAAAAGCGTCAGGAAGTAACAACCGAAGGCGGCCTGGACGTCGCAGGGCAGCGTGACAAAATGCGCGATGCCTGCAAACGTCTGGCAGATGCCGGGATCCAGGTTTCTCTCTTTATCGACGCCGATGAAGAGCAGATCAAAGCTGCGGCAGAGGTTGGCGCACCGTTTATCGAGATCCACACCGGTTGCTATGCTGATGCCAAAACTGACGCCGAACAGGCGCAAGAGCTGGCGCGTATCGCCAAAGCCGCGACCTTTGCCGCTAGTCTCGGTCTGAAAGTTAACGCTGGTCACGGTCTGACCTATCACAACGTGAAAGCTATTGCCGCCATCCCTGAGATGCATGAACTGAATATCGGTCATGCCATTATTGGTCGTGCAGTGATGACCGGACTGAAAGATGCGGTGGCAGAAATGAAGCGTCTGATGCTGGAAGCGCGTGGCTAATGGCAATATTAGGTTTAGGCACGGATATCGTAGAGATCGCTCGCATAGAAGCAGTGATCGCCCGATCCGGTGAGCGCCTGGCACGCCGCGTATTAAGCGATAACGAATGGGCAATCTGGAAAACGCACCACCAGCCGGTGCGTTTTCTGGCGAAGCGTTTTGCTGTGAAAGAAGCCGCAGCAAAAGCGTTTGGCACCGGGATCCGCAATGGTCTGGCGTTTAATCAATTTGAAGTATTCAATGATGAGCTCGGCAAACCACGGCTACGGCTATGGGGTGAGGCATTAAAACTGGCGGAAAAGCTCGGCGTTGTAAATATGCATGTAACGCTGGCAGATGAACGCCACTATGCTTGTGCCACGGTAATTATTGAAAGTTAAAATAATACCGTTCTCTTTAAAAAGTAAAACCCCCGAACTGGTAAGGAACGGGGGTTTTACTTTTTAACTTTAATTTTGTGCAGCATGCACCCTCAACAACAGCGATTATGGATCAGTGTACTTATCTTTTACAAGCAACTTGCAATCTTTAGCATAAAAACTCGAGCCTTTACGAAGAAAGCAATATTGATGGAAAGATTAACGTGACCGCCAATTCGTAAGTACATTAAAATTGGCTTCGTTATTGAAGATTTTGCTGTGCTTTACACCATGCCACAGAATTCCCCCATTGAAACGAGTGGTGTCGTCAAAGCTCTGGTGTGGAGTGCAGCATGCACCCTCAATAACTCGCACGTTCAGTTTTGGGGAGATGTAAGGGCTAATCTGAACGGCTGCATTCCTTGTTTAAGGAAAAACGAATGACTGATTGCCGATACCTGATTAAACGGGTCATCAAAATCATCATTGCTGTTTTACAGCTGATCCTTCTGTTCTTATAACACAAGGAAACGTACTTAAGGTGCGTCCGGTGAACCAATCGGACGCGCCTTTAATAACTATAAATAAGTGTCTTGGCAGATACTATATAAATTAACTTAGTGAATGATTATGCTAATGTCATCAATTAAATAAATATAATGGCGTTAAGGCTTCCCAGTAATATAATTAATACTCTACTTCCAGAGTAGAATATTAAATTTTATCCGCGTGGTGCATCAGCACAAATTTATCCCACAACTGTTCTTCTGTCTCGACATGCGCCGGATCTTTCACAATAGTATTGGGGATCGGGCACACCTTCTGGCAGGTTGGTGTCTCGTAGTGCCCTACGCATTCGGTACACTTATCGCTGTTAATCTCGTAGATATGATCTCCCATTGAAATCGCCTCATTCGGGCATTCGGGTTCACACATATCACAATTGATGCATTTTTTAGTGATTAACAACGCCATAAGGAAACTCTCAAAACAACACAAACCGGGCGGGCATTATACGCGCATTCTTTACTCAGACCAGTTTTTTCATCAGCGCTTCACTCTGACGAATACGTTCTGGTGCCAGTTCCAGATCCTGCTGAATCAGCGCAATGAACAGCAAATCCGTTAACATTCCCTGAGCGTGACAAGCAGAGATTGAAGCACTGTTTGTCGCTTGTTCTTCGGCAATGGTATACAGGCAATGAGAAGCACGCTGTTGCAGGGCATTGGGAGTAAAGCCGGTAATCGCCAGCACTTTTCCGCCCACTCGCAGCATCTCATCTGCCGCCAGGTTTAACTCGCGTCGTACACCGGTGTAGGAAATGGCTAATAACAGATCGTCAGGGGACGACGCCTGTACTGTTGCGAGTAGCGCATGCATATCGCGCACTGCGGCAGCATTGAAGCCAATCTTCATCAGCTTCCAGGCAAAGTTTTGCGCCACCAGACCCGAAGCGCCAATACCGGTCAGAATTATCCGCCGCGCAGAGCGCAACATTGTTACGCATTCATGCAGTTTCTCTTCACTATTAACGTTTAGCGTTGCGTACATAGCGGCAGTATTTTCTTTAATCAGTTTTTCGCCGACCAGCCGTAACGGATCATCACCGCGGATTTGGTTATGAATGGGCACGGAGGGCGATTCCGGCTGGCTTGCCAGCGCTTCACTCAACGCCAACTTAAGCGCCGGAAAACCTTTATAGCCGAGTTTTTGCGCGAACTTCACGACGCTGGACTGACTGACTCCGGCTTCGTTGGCCAGTTGCTGAGAACTTAAATGGCGCGCCGTATCAGGTTGTAGCAGCAGATAATCCGCCAGTTTTTTATCACTCTGGGCAAGCCCCTGGTAACGCTGACGGATACGAAGTAAGCCGTTCATATCTTTCCTCGCGATGAAATAGTGGCGACAACAGGCAATATGAGACACACGCGAGTGAATTTTATATTCCATTGCCGCTAATTGCCATGAATTAAAAATTCCAGTTAGCCATGATGCGGTCGATTGTTGCCGGAAAAGTGATGATCTATCTGTTAGGCTATGTAGTAGCGAAAATTAATCAGGATGTTTCAGTCCAGAGGAGTATGGTTTGGCAACTCACGAGCGTCGTGTGGTGTTTTTTGACTTAGATGGAACATTGCATCAGCAGGATATGTTCGGCAGTTTTCTGCGCTATTTACTGCGTCGCCAACCGCTGAATGCGTTACTTGTCCTGCCGTTGTTACCGATTATAGCCATTGCGTTATTGATAAAAGGTCGTGCGGCACGCTGGCCGATGAGTCTGCTTCTGTGGGGGTGCACTTTTGGTCACAGCGAAGCACGTTTACAGACGTTGCAGGCCGATTTCGTGCGCTGGTTTCGCGACAATGTTACCGCCTTTCCGCTGGTTCAGGAGCGATTAACCACCTACCTGTTAAGTTCCGATGCTGATATCTGGTTGATTACCGGCTCTCCGCAGCCGCTGGTTGAAGCGGTTTATTTCGATACGCCCTGGCTGCCGCGGGTTAATCTTATCGCCAGCCAAATTCAGCGTGGCTATGGTGGTTGGGTATTGACGATGCGTTGTCTGGGACATGAAAAGGTCGCACAACTGGAGCGCAAAATCGGCACTCCGCTGCGGCTGTACAGTGGCTATAGCGACAGTAATCAGGACAATCCGCTGCTTTATTTCTGTCAGCATCGTTGGCGAGTAACCCCGCGCGGTGAACTCCAGCAACTGGAATAGAGTAAAGCATAGCGTCCGTGTATAATGCGCCGCGCTTTTATAACCGGAGTTTTCTTTTTGTCTGAAGTCGAATTTAGCCACGAATACTGGATGCGTCACGCGCTGACGCTGGCGAAACGTGCCTGGGATGAGCGGGAAGTGCCGGTCGGCGCGGTATTAGTGCATAACAATCGGGTAATCGGCGAAGGCTGGAACCGCCCGATTGGTCGCCATGATCCCACCGCACATGCAGAAATCATGGCCCTGCGGCAGGGTGGTCTGGTGATGCAAAATTATCGTCTGATCGACGCCACGTTGTATGTCACGCTTGAACCATGTGTAATGTGTGCCGGAGCGATGATCCACAGTCGCATTGGTCGCGTGGTCTTTGGTGCGCATGACGCGAAAACTGGCGCTGCGGGATCTTTAATGGATGTGCTGCATCATCCGGGTATGAATCACCGAGTGGAAATTACGGAAGGAATACTGGCGGATGAGTGCGCAGCGTTGCTCAGTGACTTCTTTCGCATGCGCCGCCAGGAAATTAAAGCGCAGAAAAAAGCGCAATCCTCGACGGATTAATTTTGTTTCTCTTCACTCCCTTTCCTGGAAAACAGCAGAGAGGGAGAATGGGTCAAATAGTTTGATGACGACTGGGAAAGAAACGAGAGAAAAGGAAATTTCTCTTTGCCCAACTCCGTAGGCGATACCGCCGGATAATCCTGCGCCAGTTGCATCGCCGCTTCTGTAGCCTGCTTCTCTTTCTCTTGCAGATAACCCACCAGGCTAATCTGATACTTACGAATATTTTCGACATAAGCGTAGGCTTCATGTCCACGAGCGTAGCCGTAAGTCAGCTTGCTGTAATAGGGTTTCTGGCTAAGTAAAGGCAGACGCTGTTTTACGTCAGCCCAACTGTCAGGATTCCCTTTGGTTTTTGCCGTCAGGGCGCGGGCATCCAGCATATGCGCATAGCCCATATTGTACGCAGCGAGGGCAAACCAGATCCGCTCGTTCTCCGGCACACTTTCCGGCACTTTACTCATCATATCCTGCAAATAACGCACGCCACCGCTGATGCTCTGTTCGGCATCGGTACGATCCGTAATGCCGAGGCTTTGCGCGGTATTTTTGGTTAACATCATCATGCCGCGCACACCCGTCGGTGAAGTGGCCTGTGCATCCCAGTGCGATTCCTGATAAGCAATAGCGGCCAGCAAACGCCAGTCAATTTCTTCGGCGTATTTCTCAAACAGGGGCTTTAACTGCGGCAGTACCGCATCGACGGCGCGTAAAAATGTGCGCGTATCGACGTAATCAAAATCATCGCCATGCCCCAGGTATTTCTCTTCAATGCGTGCCAGCGTACCGTCTTCATTCATTTCGTTGAAGAAGTCGAGCAGGGCGGCGGAAAGGGTATTATCGCCATCTAACGGGCTAAACCAGGTCACCGGTTGTTCATCGGTGATATCGAGCGCTACGGCGAGCTCCGGGTGAACGCGCTGAAACAGGCTGATGGCGACAGAATCAGCAATGGTGTAATCGAGTTTTCCTTCGATGACATCTTCCATTAATTCCGCAGAGCCTTTTTTGTCGTCTACCTTCCAGCTTAATTCCGGGAATTTTGTGTCTTTCAGGGTTTGGAGATCGTTAACCACCACGTGACCCGGTGCAACGGTGAGTTGCTCCGCCGTCAGGTTGCCCAGTGTGCGCGGGCGATACTGACCCACTTTATAAACCAGTTGTTGTGACACGGAATAATAGGTAGGGCCAGGCTGATAATTTTTTACCCGCTCACTGTTATAGACCAGTCCTGCCGCCAGCAGGTCGGCGTTACCATTATCGAGGTCGTCAAACAGCTGGCTGATATTCTGCCGCACGGTCACTTTCAGTTTTACACCGAGGTAATCGGCAAACTGTTTCGCCAGTTCGTAATCCAGGCCAAAAGGTTTCCCGTTGATTTCGTTATAAGTCAGGGGAGTATGAATGGTGCTCACACGCAACTCTCCCCGCGCTTGAATGGCGGCGATACGGTTGTCGGCTTTACCAAACCAGGGAATGGATGGCCAGAGAGCGACCGCGAGCAGCAGTGCCAGAATGCCGATGAACAGATAATTAATCTTTAATTTTTTCAATTAGTTAATTCTCTGTGTCGTGCGCGTCCCAGCTTGAAAAAACGTAATAATAGTGAAAGGTTTACTCATAAATGAGCGGCATTTTGCGTAAACCTGCGCCAGATGGCAACTTATTACAGCCATTGGCGGCACGCGTTGCTAATTCACGATGGTGATTTTATTTCCACGCAAACGGTTTCGTCAGCGCATCAGATTCTTTATAATGACGCCCGTTTCCCCCCCTTGGGTACACCGAAAGCTTAGAAGACGAGAGACTTATGATGGAAATTCTGCGTGGTTCGCCTGCACTGTCGGCATTCCGAATCAACAAACTGCTGGCACGTTTTCAGGCTGCCAGGCTCCCGGTTCACAATATTTACGCCGAGTATGTCCATTTTGCTGACCTCAATGCGCCGTTAAACGATGATGAGCACGCACAACTTGAACGCCTGCTGAAATATGGTCCGGCACTCGCCAGCCACGCCCCGCAAGGCAAACTCCTGCTGGTGACCCCGCGTCCTGGCACCATCTCTCCCTGGTCTTCGAAAGCGACCGATATTGCCCATAACTGCGGGCTACAACAGGTAAACCGCCTTGAGCGCGGCGTTGCTTACTATATAGAAGCCGGTACGCTGACCAATGAACAATGGCAGCAGGTTACCGCTGAACTGCACGACCGCATGATGGAAACGGTCTTTTTTGATTTAGATGATGCAGAGCAGTTGTTTGCCCACCATCAACCGACTCCGGTCACAAGCGTTGATTTGCTGGGGCAGGGCCGTCAGGCGCTGATCGACGCTAACCTGCGTCTTGGCCTGGCTCTGGCGGAAGATGAAATTGACTATCTGCAGGATGCTTTCACAAAGCTTGGTCGTAACCCGAACGACATCGAGCTGTATATGTTCGCTCAGGCGAACTCTGAGCACTGCCGCCACAAAATTTTTAACGCCGACTGGATTATCGACGGTGAACAACAGCCGAAATCGCTGTTCAGGATGATCAAAAATACTTTCGAAACCACGCCAGATCACGTTCTCTCTGCTTATAAAGATAACGCCGCCGTAATGGAAGGTTCTGAAGTGGGCCGCTACTTTGCTGACCACGAAACGGGCCGCTACGATTTTCATCAGGAACCGGCGCATATTCTGATGAAAGTCGAAACTCACAACCACCCGACGGCGATTTCTCCGTGGCCGGGCGCGGCGACCGGTTCCGGCGGTGAAATCCGCGATGAAGGTGCCACCGGGCGCGGCGCGAAGCCGAAAGCGGGTTTGGTTGGTTTCTCCGTTTCCAACCTGCGAATTCCTGGCTTCGAACAGCCGTGGGAAGAAGATTTCGGTAAGCCTGAGCGCATTGTCACCGCGCTGGACATCATGACCGAAGGCCCGCTGGGCGGTGCGGCGTTTAACAACGAATTTGGTCGTCCGGCACTGAACGGCTACTTCCGTACTTATGAAGAAAAAGTGAACAGCCACAACGGCGAAGAGCTGCGCGGTTATCACAAACCGATCATGCTGGCGGGCGGGATCGGCAACATTCGTGCCGATCACGTACAAAAAGGCGAGATCAACGTTGGTGCGAAACTGGTCGTTCTCGGCGGCCCGGCGATGAACATCGGTCTTGGCGGCGGCGCGGCGTCTTCTATGGCGTCTGGTCAGTCTGATGCCGACCTCGACTTTGCTTCTGTTCAGCGCGACAACCCGGAGATGGAGCGTCGCTGCCAGGAAGTGATCGACCGTTGCTGGCAGCTTGGTGATGCTAACCCAATTCTGTTTATCCACGACGTCGGCGCAGGCGGTCTTTCTAACGCGATGCCGGAACTGGTGAGCGACGGCGGACGCGGCGGTAAATTCGAACTGCGCGATATTCTGAACGACGAACCGGGCATGAGCCCGCTGGAAATCTGGTGTAACGAATCCCAGGAACGCTACGTGCTGGCGGTTGCTGCCGATCAGTTACCGCTGTTTGACGAACTGTGTAAGCGTGAACGCGCGCCCTACGCGGTGATTGGTGAAGCGACCGAAGAACTGCATCTTTCTCTGCACGATCGTCATTTTGATAATCAGCCGATCGATCTGCCGCTGGACGTCCTGCTTGGTAAAACGCCGAAGATGACCCGCGATGTACAAACGCTGAAAGCGAAGGGCGATGCGCTGGTCCGTGAAGGGATCACCATTGCAGACGCGGTGAAACGCGTACTGCATCTGCCGACCGTGGCGGAGAAAACTTTCCTGGTGACCATCGGTGACCGCAGCGTAACCGGCATGGTGGCGCGCGATCAGATGGTGGGTCCGTGGCAGGTGCCGGTCGCTAACTGCGCGGTCACTACCGCCAGCCTCGACAGCTACTACGGTGAAGCGATGGCGATTGGCGAGCGTGCGCCGGTTGCGCTGCTGGATTTCGCCGCCTCTGCCCGTCTGGCGGTCGGTGAAGCGTTAACCAATATTGCCGCAACACAGATTGGCGATATCAAACGCATTAAACTTTCCGCCAACTGGATGGCGGCGGCAGGCCACCCTGGTGAAGATGCGGGCCTGTATGAAGCCGTTAAAGCCGTGGGCGAAGAGCTTTGTCCGGCGCTGGGCCTGACGATCCCGGTGGGTAAAGACTCTATGTCGATGAAAACCCGCTGGCAGGAAGGTAACGAAGAGCGCGAAATGACGTCGCCGCTGTCGCTGGTGATTTCTGCATTTGCCCGCGTGGAAGATGTACGTCACACCATCACGCCGCAGCTTTCTACCGAAGATAACGCACTGCTGCTGATTGATTTGGGCAAAGGCAATAACGCGCTGGGCGCAACGGCGCTGGCGCAGGTTTATCGTCAGCTTGGCGACAAACCGGCAGATGTACGCAACGTCGCGCAACTGAAAGGCTTCTATGACGCGATTCAGGCGCTGGTTGCACAGCGTAAGCTGCTCGCATACCACGACCGCTCTGATGGCGGCCTGCTGGTAACGCTGGCGGAAATGGCCTTTGCTGGTCATTGCGGCATTAACGCGGATATTGCCTCTCTGGGCGACGATCGCCTGGCGGCGTTGTTTAACGAAGAACTGGGTGCGGTGATTCAGGTTCGTGCCGCTGACCGTGAAGCGGTCGAGTCCGTACTGGCACAGCATGGGCTTGCGGATTGCGTCCATTATGTAGGGCAGGCGGTTTCCGGTAACCGTTTTGTGATTACCGCCAACGGGCAGACTGTATTCAGCGAAAGCCGCACTACGTTGCGTGTCTGGTGGGCAGAAACTACCTGGCAGATGCAGCGCCTGCGTGACAACCCGGAGTGTGCCGATCAGGAGCACCAGGCGAAATCAAACGACGCCGATCCGGGCCTGAATGTGAAACTGTCGTTCGATATCAACGAAGATGTGGCAGCACCGTATATTGCCACTGGCGCACGTCCGAAAGTTGCCGTGCTGCGTGAGCAGGGTGTGAACTCACATGTTGAAATGGCGGCAGCCTTCCACCGTGCAGGCTTCGATGCAATCGATGTGCATATGAGCGACCTGCTGGCTGGACGCACGGGCCTGGAAGATTTCCACGCCCTGGTCGCGTGCGGTGGTTTCTCCTACGGTGATGTGCTGGGTGCCGGTGAAGGTTGGGCGAAGTCAATCCTGTTCAATGACCGTGTACGCGATGAGTTTGCAACCTTCTTCCACCGTCCGCAAACGCTGGCGCTGGGGGTATGTAACGGTTGCCAGATGATGTCTAACCTGCGTGAACTGATCCCGGGGAGCGAGTTGTGGCCACGTTTTGTGCGCAATACCTCCGATCGCTTTGAAGCGCGTTTCAGCCTGGTTGAAGTGACCCAAAGCCCGTCTCTGCTGTTGCAGGGGATGGTGGGCTCGCAAATGCCGATTGCTGTCTCTCATGGTGAAGGGCGCGTGGAAGTGCGTGATGCGGCGCATCTGGCGGCACTGGAAAGCAAAGGGCTGGTGGCACTGCGCTATGTCGATAACTTCGGCAAAGTCACTGAAACCTACCCGGCTAACCCGAACGGTTCTCCGAACGGTATTACGTCGGTTACGACTGAAAGTGGTCGAGTCACCATTATGATGCCGCACCCGGAACGTGTTTTCCGTACTGTCAGCAACTCCTGGCATCCGGAAAACTGGGGCGAGGATGGCCCATGGATGCGCATTTTCCGCAATGCGCGTAAGCAGTTGGGGTAAGTCATCAGTTCATTGGTTTTGCAGCCCGGATGCGGCATTTACGCCGCATCCGGCATTAAGCACCAACCACTATCATAAGCTCCCAACTCCGGGAGCTTTTTTGTGTCTGTAAATCACGACAATGGGTGGTTTACCGTGTCGCTTTCTGGCGACACTTAAATGATTGATTTTATTGTAATCTAATAAGTTTATCTTAAGTTGTCTCTTTTTAGCGACACAGTGGCTGATTTACATTCAAATAGCGAAGAAGCCATAAATCCCTCAAAGCAACGTATAATCAGTACGTTACCAAACTATTTTCTTTATTGGCACAGTTACTGCATAATAGTAAGCAGTGGCTCATTCACCGACTTATGTCAGCCCCTTCGGGACGTGCTACATAAAATTCGAATGACGCACAACAAGGTGCCTGCCGTCCAACTTCTGATATCAGCGTAGCTATATCAACCATCGGGCGAAACGTCGAGTTAGGCACCGCCTTATTCCATAACAAAGCCGGGTAATTCCCGGCTTTGTTGTATCTGAACTTCCCCTCGGTTAGCATCAGGCTATTCGCGTCTGACGAGAGTAACACCTTGAAACGCTGGCCCGTTTTTCCCCGCTCATTACGACAACTGGTAATGCTGGCATTTTTGCTAATTCTACTACCCCTGTTGGTGCTGGCATGGCAAGCCTGGCAAAGCCTGAATGCGCTTAGCGATCAGGCGGCGCTGGTTAACCGCACTACGCTTATTGATGCCCGGCGTAGTGAAGCGATGACCAACGCGGCGCTGGAGATGGAGCGTAGCTACCGTCAGTATTGCGTGCTGGACGACCCTACGCTTGCGAAGGTTTATCAAAGCCAGCGCAAGCGTTACAGCGAAATGCTCGATGCCCACGCAGGCGAACTGCCAGACGATAAACTTTACCAGGCATTGCGTCAGGATTTGAACAATCTGGCCCAACTTCAGTGTAACAACAGTGGTCCCGATGCTGCCGCCGCCGCGCGTCTTGAAGCCTTTGCCAGTGCCAATACCGAAATGGTGCAGGCCACGCGCACAGTGGTGTTCTCTCGTGGGCAGCAACTTCAGCGTGAAATCGCCGAACGTGGGCAATATTTTGGTTGGCAATCGCTGGTGCTATTTCTGGTGAGTCTGGTGATGGTGCTACTTTTCACGCGGATGATTATCGGGCCGGTGAAAAATATCGAGCGCATGATCAACCGTCTGGGGGAAGGGCGTTCTCTGGGCAATAGCGTTTCGTTCAGTGGACCGAGCGAGTTACGCTCGGTTGGGCAACGTATTCTTTGGTTAAGTGAGCGCCTGTCATGGCTGGAATCCCAACGCCATCAATTTTTAAGACATTTATCTCATGAATTAAAAACGCCACTGGCGAGTATGCGCGAGGGCACTGAATTACTGGCTGACCAGGTTGTCGGGCCGCTTACGCCAGAGCAAAAAGAGGTGGTGAGCATTCTTGATAGCAGCAGCCGCAATTTGCAAAAACTGATCGAACAACTGCTTGATTACAACCGTAAACAGGCGGACAGTGCGGTGGAACTGGAGAATGTTGAATTAGCACCGCTGGTGGAGACAGTGGTTTCTGCTCATAGCCTGCCCGCACGGGCTAAAATGATGCATACCGACGTCGATCTCAAAGCAACAGCTTGCCTGGCGGAGCCAATGCTGCTGATGAGCGTACTGGATAATCTTTACTCCAATGCGGTGCACTACGGGGCTGAATCCGGTAACATTTGCCTTCGCAGCAGTTCACATGGTGCGCGGGTTTATATTGATGTCATCAATACCGGCACGCCAATTCCGCAAGAGGAACGCGCCATGATCTTCGAACCCTTTTTTCAGGGAAGCCACCAGCGAAAAGGGGCGGTGAAGGGCAGCGGTCTGGGATTAAGCATTGCCAGGGATTGTATTCGCCGTATGCAAGGGGAACTGTATCTGGTCGACGAGAGCGGGCAAGACGTTTGTTTCCGCATTGAATTACCGTCGTCGAAAAACACGAAATAATGCTAACAGCCTATCCTATAGGCTATTTTATTTGTCAGTTCGGCCCCGGGCAGTGCTCGAAATCTTCACGTACGATATGTACGCTCCGGTTTCTCCGCGCTGTCCATGTCCAGACTGTCTGCAACAATTACGCCCACTGGGATAGGCTTTAAGTCTGGTGAATATGCGACACATTTTTCAACGATTATTGCCCCGACGGCTGTGGCTGGCAGGGCTGCCATGTCTGGCATTGCTGGGTTGCGTGCAGAATCACAATAAGCCAGCCATTGATACGCCAGCAGAAGAAAAAATTCCGGTTTATCAACTGGCTGACTATCTTTCTACTGAATGTAGCGACATCTGGGCGCTGCAAGGTAAATCAACCGAAACCAATCCGCTTTACTGGCTGCGGGCGATGGATTGTGCTGATCGTTTAATGCCTGCGCAGTCGCGTCAGCAAGCTCGCCAATATGACGACGGCAGCTGGCAAAATACCTTTAAACAAGGGATTTTGCTCGCCGACGCCAAAATTACGCCGTATGAGCGCCGCCAGCTGGTCGCGCGTATTGAAGCGTTAAGTACCGAGATCCCGGCACAGGTTCGCCCACTGTATCAACTCTGGCGCGACGGTCAGGCGCTGCAACTGCAACTGGCGGAAGAGCGCCAACGTTACAGTAAACTCCAGCAGTCCAGCGACAGCGAGCTGGATACATTGCGCCAGCAACATCACGTTCTACAGCAGCAACTGGAACTCACCACCCGCAAGCTGGAAAACCTGACCGATATTGAACGCCAGCTCTCGACCCGCAAACCGGCTGGAAATTTCTCGCCGGATACGCCGCACGAGAGTGAAAAGCCCGCGCCATCCACCCATGAGGTCACTCCTGATGAGCCATAAACCTGCGCATTTATTATTGGTCGATGACGATCCGGGATTGCTGAAACTGCTTGGCCTGCGCCTGACCAGCGAAGGCTACAGTGTGGTCACGGCGGAAAGTGGCGCTGAAGGATTACGGGTACTGAATCGCGAAAAAGTAGATTTAGTTATCAGCGACCTGCGGATGGATGAAATGGACGGTATGCAGCTGTTTGCTGAAATCCAGAAAGTGCAGCCGGGAATGCCGGTAATTATTCTTACTGCGCATGGTTCTATCCCCGATGCCGTTGCTGCAACACAGCAGGGCGTTTTTAGTTTCCTCACCAAGCCTGTCGACAAAGACGCGCTATATCAGGCAATTGACGATGCGCTGGAGCAATCCGCGCCAGCCACCGATGAACGCTGGCGCGAGGCAATTGTCACCCGCAGCCCGCTGATGCTGCGTTTGCTGGAACAGGCGCGGCTGGTGGCGCAATCAGACGTCAGCGTGTTGATTAATGGCCAGAGCGGCACCGGGAAAGAGATTTTCGCCCAGGCTATCCACAACGCCAGCCCGCGTAACAGCAAACCATTTATTGCTATTAACTGTGGCGCATTGCCCGAGCAGTTGCTGGAGTCGGAGCTGTTTGGTCATGCGCGTGGCGCGTTTACTGGCGCTGTCAGCAATCGCGAAGGTTTATTCCAGGCGGCGGAAGGCGGTACGCTATTTCTCGATGAGATTGGCGATATGCCCGCACCATTGCAGGTCAAACTGCTGCGCGTGTTGCAGGAGCGTAAAGTGCGCCCGCTGGGCAGCAACCGCGATATTGATATCGACGTGCGGATTATTTCCGCCACTCACCGCGACCTGCCAAAAGCGATGGCGCGCGGGGAATTCCGTGAAGATCTCTATTACCGCCTCAACGTTGTCAGCCTGAAAATTCCGGCTCTGGCAGAGCGCACAGAAGACATTCCGCTTCTGGCAAATCACCTGTTGCGCCAGGCGGCAGAGCGACATAAACCGTTTGTCCGCGCGTTCTCCACTGATGCGATGAAACGCCTGATGACCGCTAGCTGGCCGGGTAATGTGCGCCAGTTGGTCAACGTGATTGAACAGTGCGTAGCGCTGACCTCATCTCCGGTTATTAGCGATGCATTAGTAGAGCAGGCGCTGGAGGGTGAAAATACGGCGCTGCCAACCTTTGTTGAGGCACGTAATCAGTTTGAACTCAACTATTTGCGTAAGCTGCTGCAAATTACCAAAGGCAACGTCACCCACGCGGCGAGAATGGCGGGGCGCAACCGGACAGAATTTTATAAACTGCTATCCCGACACGAGCTGGATGCAAACGATTTCAAGGAATGAATTGGCGTTATGTGTTACGTTTAGCAGATCAAAAGACAGGCGACCTTTTCAAGGAATAGCATGAAAAAGATTGATGCGATTATAAAACCCTTCAAGCTGGACGATGTCCGCGAAGCACTGGCCGAAGTCGGTATTACCGGCATGACGGTGACCGAAGTGAAAGGCTTTGGTCGCCAGAAAGGCCATACCGAGCTGTACCGCGGCGCGGAGTATATGGTGGATTTTCTGCCGAAAGTGAAAATTGAGATTGTCGTACCGGACGACATTGTCGATACCTGTGTCGATACCATTATTCGCACGGCGCAAACCGGCAAAATCGGTGACGGTAAAATCTTCGTCTTTGACGTGGCACGGGTCATTCGCATCCGTACCGGTGAAGAGGACGACGCGGCAATTTAAACCGCGTCAAGGGTTGCCGGATGTTTCCATCCGGCAACATCAAATCACAGCACCTTATGCGGGCCAAAGCATTCGTAATGAATGTTTTCCTGCTTCACGCCCAGATCCACTAACTGTTTCGCGGCAAACTGCATGAAGCCAACCGGGCCGCAGAGATAGAACTGCATTGTCGGATCGCTGAACGCACCTTCCTGTTTGCTCAAATCCATCAGACCTTCGCTATCAAACTGACCTTTAGCGCGATCGGCTTCGCTCGGCTGACGATACCAGGTGTGCGCGGTAAAGCGCGGCAGTGACTGCCCCAGTTCCTTAACTTCATCGGCAAAGGCGTGAACATCGCCATTTTCTGCCGCATGGAACCAGTTCACTTGTGCTGTGTGGCCTGCTTTTGCCAGCGTGTCGAGCATTGCCAGCATTGGCGTTTGACCAACACCGGCAGAGATTAACGTCACTGGTGTGTCATCTGCGACAGCCATAAAGAAATCACCTGCCGGAGCGACCAGTTTCACGACATCGCCAACATTGGCGTGATTGTGCAACCAGTTGGATACCTGCCCACCCTCTTCGCGTTTCACCGCAATACGATAGCCTTTGCCATCCGGTTTGCGAGTCAAAGAGTACTGACGAATTTCCTGATGCGGGAAACCTTCCGGCTTCAGCCAGACGCCGAGATATTGCCCCGGACGGTATTCTGCCACTGCGCCACCGTCGACCGGCTCCAGTTCGAAGCTGGTGATAAGCGCGCTGCGCGGTGTTTTAGCCACAATGCGGAAATCGCGAGTACCTTCCCAACCACCGGCTTTGCTGGCGTTTTCGTTATAGATTTCCGCCTCGCGATTGATAAATACATTAGCCAGTACACCATAGGCTTTACCCCACGCGTCCAGCACTTCCTGCCCCGGGCTGAACATTTCGTCCAGCGTTGCCAACAGGTGTTCACCGACGATGTTGTACTGTTCCGGTTTGATCTGGAAGCTGGTGTGCTTCTGCGCGATTTTTTCTACCGCTGGCAGCAGCGCAGGCAGGTTTTCAATATTACTGGCGTAGGCGGCAATAGCGTTAAACAGTGCTTCACGTTGATCGCCATTACGCTGGTTACTCATGTTAAAAATTTCTTTGAGTTCTGGGTTATGAGTAAACATACGGTCGTAGAAATGGGCGGTTAACTTTGGCCCCGTTTCCACCAGTAAAGGGATGGTGGCTTTTACTGTAGCGATGGTTTGAGCGTCAAGCATATGGTCTTCCTTTTTTTGCATCTTAATTGATGTATCTCAAATGCATCTTATAAAAAATAGCCCTGCAATGTAAATGGTTCTTTGGTGTTTTTCAGAAAGAATGTGATGAAGTGAAAAATTTGCATCACAAACTTGAAAAGAAATCCGTTTCCGGTTGCAAGCTCTTTATTCTCCAAAGCCTTGCGTAGCCTGAAGGTAATCGTTTGCGTAAATTCCTTTGTCAAGACCTGTTATCGCACAATGATTCGGTTATACTGTTCGCCGTTGTCCAACAGGACCGCCTATAAAGGCCAAAAATTTTATTGTTAGCTGAGTCAGGAGATGCGGATGTTAAAGCGTGAAATGAACATTGCCGATTATGATGCCGAACTGTGGCAGGCTATGGAGCAGGAAAAAGTACGTCAGGAAGAGCACATCGAACTGATCGCCTCCGAAAACTACACCAGCCCGCGCGTAATGCAGGCGCAGGGTTCTCAGCTGACCAACAAATATGCTGAAGGTTATCCGGGCAAACGCTACTACGGCGGTTGCGAGTATGTTGATATCGTTGAACAACTGGCGATCGATCGTGCGAAAGAACTGTTCGGCGCTGACTACGCTAACGTCCAGCCGCACTCCGGCTCCCAGGCTAACTTTGCGGTCTACACCGCGCTGCTGGAACCAGGTGATACCGTTCTGGGTATGAACCTGGCGCATGGCGGTCACCTGACTCACGGTTCTCCGGTTAACTTCTCCGGTAAACTGTACAACATCGTTCCTTACGGTATCGATGCTACCGGTCATATCGACTACGCCGATCTGGAAAAACAAGCCAAAGAACACAAGCCGAAAATGATTATCGGTGGTTTCTCTGCATATTCCGGCGTGGTTGACTGGGCGAAAATGCGTGAAATCGCTGACAGCATCGGTGCTTACCTGTTCGTTGATATGGCGCACGTTGCGGGCCTGGTTGCTGCTGGCGTCTACCCGAACCCGGTTCCTCATGCTCACGTTGTTACTACCACCACTCACAAAACCCTGGCGGGTCCGCGCGGCGGCCTGATCCTGGCGAAAGGTGGTAGCGAAGAGCTGTACAAAAAACTGAACTCTGCCGTTTTCCCTGGTGGTCAGGGCGGTCCGTTGATGCACGTAATCGCCGGTAAAGCGGTTGCTCTGAAAGAAGCGATGGAGCCTGAGTTCAAAACTTACCAGCAGCAGGTCGCTAAAAACGCTAAAGCGATGGTAGAAGTGTTCCTGGAACGCGGCTACAAAGTGGTTTCCGGCGGCACTGATAACCACCTGTTCCTGGTTGATCTGGTTGATAAAAACCTGACCGGTAAAGAAGCAGACGCCGCTCTGGGCCGTGCTAACATCACCGTCAACAAAAACAGCGTACCGAACGATCCGAAGAGCCCGTTTGTGACCTCCGGTATTCGCGTGGGTACTCCGGCAATTACGCGTCGCGGCTTCAAAGAAGCAGAAGCGAAAGAACTGGCTGGCTGGATGTGTGACGTGCTGGACAGCATCAATGATGAAGCCGTTATCGAGCGCATCAAAGGTAAAGTTCTCGACATCTGCGCACGTTACCCGGTTTACGCATAAGCGAAACGGTTAATCTGTTGAAAAAAGGCTTCCTTCGGGAAGCCTTTCTACGTTATCGCGCCATCAAATCTGTCGTAACTGCGCCTCAACATACAAATAGCCAATTCCCAGCACCTGTTGTGCGCGGCTTAATTGCCCGAAGCCAATTTGCGTCGCTTTCACGCTCGGTCCTTCGTCGCGGTCGAACGGGTTAAATCCCGTCTGGCGAATAATAGTATTAAGCCAGTTCTCACCAAAGGCACAACTGCGACCGTACAACCAAATCTGATTAATATTGAGGATGTTGAGGAAGTTATACAGACTCAAACCAATGGCATTGGCACTGCGGTCAACCCAGCTGGTGATCCACGGTTCTCCACTCTGCCAGGCAGCGATTAACTGCGCGGTAGTCAATTTTTCAGGATCAAGCTGAGTATTAACCGGTTGTGATTTTAGCCATACCCGCGCCTGTTTTTTTAATGCGCTTAACGAGGCGACGGTTTCCAGGCAGCCGTAACGTCCACAGTCGCAGACGACGCCATCCGGATTAACGATGGTGTGACCAATCTGTCCGCTACCATACAAACTGCCGCGATAAATTTGCTCGTTAATCACGAACGACGAGCCAATGCCGTAATCAACGTTGATCACGCAGAAATCCCGTTCCTGCGAATTATTTTGCCATTTTTCCGCCAGCGCCAGCATCACGCAGTCATTATCGACCATCACCCGAATGCCCAGCTTCTCTTCCAGCAGATACTTCACCTCAACCGGCGTTGTCCACGGCGCTTGCGGCATGGTTTGCGACACTCCTGTCACTGGATCAACCTGACCGTGGATTGCCAGCGCCAGATTGATGGTGCGGTCCGGCCACAATTTACGGTGGCGATGCCAGCATTTTTCGATTTCGGACAGCAGCGCCTGCGGCGTCGGTACATCAATCTGTAAATACTCAAATTCGCCTTTCGGACTTAAACAAGCATTAGCAACCTGACACTCAATACTGGTGGGCGTCACGTTCAGGCACAGCGTCCAGTCACCTTCCGGCGCAATCAGCCATGTACCGCTACTATGCCCGCGCGTCTGGCTTTCATCGTCGATATTCACCACCCGTTTTTCGCTTTCCAGTTCCTGCAAAATATTACTGACTGCCGGAATCGAAATTTGCGCCAGCCGGGCCAGCGTTGATTTATTGGCGCGCTTTTGCCGGTACAGCAGTTCCAGAATCACGCATTTGTTATGGTGGCGAATCTGTTGATTGTTAATGCAGGCTCTCATCTTCACTAAACCTTGTTTAGTTAATTGCGTGATTATTCCGCGAAAACATTGCCAGATTGTTCAATACACTGCCACAAATCTTTTAATTCAGTATGTCTTGTTAATATTGAGGGCACCATGACTCCAGTAAAAGTGTGGCAAGAGCGCGTTGAGATCCCGACCTATGAAACCGGGCCGCAGGATATACATCCCATGTTCCTGGAAAATCGCGTTTATCAGGGATCGTCCGGCGCGGTTTATCCCTACGGCGTGACCGATACGCTGAGCGAGCAGAAAACCCTGAAATCCTGGCAGGCGGTGTGGCTGGAAAACGACTACATCAAAGTGATGATCCTGCCGGAACTGGGCGGTCGTGTGCATCGCGCATGGGATAAAGTGAAACAACGCGATTTTGTCTATCACAATGAAGTCATTAAACCTGCGCTGGTGGGGCTGCTGGGACCGTGGATCTCTGGCGGGATTGAGTTTAACTGGCCGCAACACCATCGCCCGACCACCTTTATGCCCGTTGATTTCACCCTCGAAGCCCATGAAGACGGCGCACAGACGGTGTGGGTCGGCGAAACGGAGCCGATGCACGGTTTACAGGTGATGACAGGTTTCACACTGCGTCCTGAACGGGCGGCGTTGGAAATTGCCAGCCGCGTCTATAACGGCAACGCCACGCCGCGTCATTTCTTGTGGTGGGCCAACCCGGCAGTGAAAGGGGGGGAAGGGCATCAGAGCGTCTTCCCGCCGGATGTAACGGCGGTGTTTGATCACGGCAAACGGGCCGTCTCCGCTTTCCCCATCGCCACCGGCACTTACTACAAAGTGGACTACTCCGCCGGAGTGGACATTTCTCGCTATAAAAATGTGCCCGTTCCAACCTCATATATGGCTGAAAAATCACAGTACGATTTTGTTGGCGCGTGGTGTCACGATGAAGATGGCGGTTTGCTACACGTTGCCAACCACCATATCGCGCCAGGTAAAAAACAGTGGAGCTGGGGACACAGTGAATTCGGCCAGGCGTGGGACAAGAGTCTGACCGACAATAACGGCCCGTATATCGAACTGATGACCGGTATTTTTGCCGATAACCAGCCTGATTTTACCTGGCTTGATGCTTACGAAGAGAAGCGTTTTGAGCAGTATTTCCTGCCTTATCATTCTTTGGGCATGGTGCAAAATGCCTCCCGCGATGCGGTGATAAAACTCCAGCGTAGTGAGCGGGGGATTGAGTGGGGGCTGTATGCCATCTCTCCGTTGAACGGATACCGCCTGGCGATCCGCGAAATCGGCAAATGCAACGCGTTACTTGATGATGCCGTGGCACTGATGCCTGCGACCGCCATCCAGGGCGTGTTGCACGGTATCAATCCTGAAAGGCTGACCATTGAGCTCTCCGATGCCGACGGCAATATTGTACTGAGTTATCAGGAACATCAGCCGCAAGAGTTGCCGTTGCCGGACGTCGCCAAAGCGCCACTGTCAGCACAAGACATTACCAGTACAGATGAAGCCTGGTTTATCGGTCAGCATCTGGAGCAATATCATCACGCCAGCCGTTCACCGTTCGATTACTACCTGCGCGGCGTGGCGCTGGATCCGCTGGATTACCGCTGTAACCTGGCGCTGGCGATGCTGGAATATAACCGTGCCGATTTCCCGCAAGCGGTGGCGTATGCCACTCAGGCTCTGAAACGCGCACATGCGCTGAACAAAAATCCGCAGTGCGGACAGGCGAGTTTGATTCGCGCCAGTGCTTACGAACGTCAGGGACAATATCAACAAGCCGAAGAGGATTTCTGGCGTGCGGTCTGGAGCGGCAACAGCAAAGCCGGTGGCTATTATGGCCTGGCACGACTGGCGGCGCGTAATGGTAACTTCGACGCTGGTCTGGATTTTTGCCAACAAAGTCTTCGCGCCTGCCCAACCAATCAGGAAGTGCTTTGCCTGCATAATCTGCTGCTGGTGTTAAGTGGTCGTCAGGACAACGCGCGTGTGCAGCGCGAGAAACTGCTGCGCGATTATCCGCTGAACGCCACTCTGTGGTGGCTGAACTGGTTCGATGGTCGTAGCGAATCAGCTCTCGCGCAGTGGCGCGGTCTGTGTCAGGGACGCGACGTTAACGCCCTGATGACCGCCGGGCAACTGATTAACTGGGGAATGCCCACTCTGGCGACAGAGATGCTGAACGCACTGGACTGTCAGCGCACGTTATCGCTTTATCTACAAGCCAGCTTGCTGCCGAAAGCCGAACGCGGCGAACTGGTCGCAAAAGCCATTGATGTCTTCCCGCAGTTTGTCCGTTTCCCGAATACGCTGGAAGAAGTGGCGGCGCTGGAGAGTATTGAAGAGTGCTGGTTTGCCCGTCATTTACTGGCCTGCTTCTACTACAACAAGCGCAGCTACAACAAAGCCATTACTTTATGGCAACGTTGCGTAGAGATGTCGCCGGAGTTTGCCGACGGCTGGCGCGGGTTAGCGATCCATGCGTGGAATAAGCAACACGATTATGAGCTGGCCGCGCGTTATCTTGATAATGCTTATCAGCTTGCGCCGCAGGATGCACGTCTGCTTTTCGAACGGGATTTGCTTGATAAGTTAAGCGGAGCCACACCGGAGAAACGACTGGCGCGTCTGGAAAATAATCTGGAAATTGCGCTGAAACGCGACGACATGACAGCAGAGTTGCTCAATTTGTGGCATCTCACGGGTCAGGCAGACAAAGCGGCGGACATTCTCGCCACGCGCAAATTCCACCCGTGGGAAGGCGGGGAAGGGAAGGTCACCAGTCAGTTTATCCTCAACCAGTTATTACGCGCCTGGCAGCACCTTGATGCCAGACAGCCGCAGCAGGCCAGCGAACTGCTTCATGCCGCGCTGCATTATCCGGAGAATTTAAGCGAAGGCCGTTTACCGGGGCAAACTGATAACGACATCTGGTTCTGGCAGGCGATATGCGCCAACGCGCAGGGCGATGAAACTGAAGCGATGCGTTGTTTACGTCTGGCGGCGACCGGCGATCGCACCATTAACATCCACAGTTATTACAACGATCAGCCGGTTGATTATCTCTTCTGGCAAGGAATGGCGCTGCGACTGCTGGGCGAACAACACACCGCACAGCAACTGTTTAGTGAAATGAAACAGTGGGCGCAAGAGATGGCGAAAACCAGTATTGAGGCGGATTTCTTTGCTGTTTCACAACCTGATCTGTTGTCGCTGTATGGCGATTTACAACAGCAGCATAAAGAAAAATGCCTGATGGTGGCGATGCTGGCGTCCGCGGGACTCGGGGAGGTTGCGCAATATGAGTCTGCTCGCGCTGAATTGACGGCGATTAATCCGGCCTGGCCGAAAGCGGCATTATTCACCACTGTGATGCCTTTTATTTTTAACTACGTTCACTAAACCCTATTAACTGTAATATTTGAGCGGCACGCGCTGCCGCTCATCACAAAATAATTAGAATAAGCCGTTGTTAATAAAAACCCTACAGGAGGCTCTATGCCTAAAAAAATGAGAACAACCCGTAATCTATTATTAATGGCTACGCTATTAGGTAGCGCTTTATTTGCCAGGGCTGCGGAAAAAGAAATGACCATTGGCGCAATATACCTTGATACTCAGGGATATTACGCTGGAGTGCATCAAGGCGTTCAGGATGCGGCAAAAGATTCTTCAGTACAGGTACAGTTAATTGAAACTAACGCCCAGGGTGATATTTCGAAAGAAAGTACCTTTGTTGATACCCTCGTGGCGCGTAATGTCGATGCCATTATTTTATCGGCAGTGTCTGAAAATGGCAGTAGCCGTACCGTTCGTCGCGCCAGTGAAGCGGGTATTCCGGTGATTTGCTACAACACCTGTATTAATCAAAAGGGTGTCGATAAATATGTCTCGGCGTATCTGGTCGGCGATCCGCTGGAATTTGGTAAAAAACTGGGTAATGCTGCCGCCGATTATTTTATTGCCAATAAAATTGACCAGCCGAAAATTGCCGTCATCAATTGCGAAGCCTTTGAAGTTTGTGTGCAGCGACGTAAAGGATTTGAAGAAGTATTAAAATCCCGCGTTCCCGGCGCGCAAATTGTCGCTAATCAGGAAGGGACTGTTTTAGATAAAGCGATTTCCGTTGGTGAAAAACTAATTATCTCCACGCCGGATCTCAACGCCATTATGGGTGAATCGGGCGGAGCGACACTCGGCGCGGTAAAAGCGGTACGTAATCAAAATCAGGCCGGAAAAATTGCTGTTTTCGGTTCGGATATGACCACTGAAATTGCTCAGGAGCTGGAAAACAATCAGGTGCTGAAAGCGGTAGTGGATATTTCCGGTAAGAAAATGGGCAATGCTGTTCTCGCGCAAACATTGAAGGTTATCAATAAACAAGCCGACGGTGAAAAAGTGATTCAGGTGCCAATCGATCTCTATACCAAAACGGAAGATGGTAAACAGTGGCTGGCAACGCACGTTGATGGTCTGCCCTAATCGCTGATTCGCAGAGGTCCCTATGTTCACGGCAACAGAGGCAGTCCCGGTAGCAAAAGTGGTGGCAGGAAATAAGCGTTACCCCGGCGTCGTTGCGCTGGATAACGTTAACTTCACGCTCAATAAAGGCGAAGTTCGTGCGCTGTTAGGTAAAAACGGCGCGGGCAAATCGACTCTCATTCGAATGCTTACCGGCAGTGAACGCCCGGATAGCGGTGATATCTGGATTGGCGAGACGCGACTGGAAGGTGACGAAGCTACGTTGACTCGCCGTGCCGCTGAACTGGGGGTTCGTGCGGTTTATCAGGAGTTAAGTCTGGTGGAAGGGCTGACGGTGGCGGAAAACCTCTGCCTCGGTCAGTGGCCCCGCCGCAACGGCATGATTGATTACCTGCAAATGGCGCAGGATGCCCAACGTTGCTTACAGGCGCTGGGCGTTGACGTTAGTCCTGAACAACTTGTTTCAACGCTAAGCCCGGCGCAAAAGCAACTGGTGGAAATTGCACGGGTGATGAAGGGCGAGCCGCGCGTGGTCATTCTTGATGAACCTACGAGTTCGCTTGCCAGTGCGGAAGTTGAACTGGTGATCAGCGCGGTGAAAAAGATGTCGGCACTGGGCGTGGCGGTGATTTATGTCAGCCACCGGATGGAAGAAATTCGCCGCATTGCCTCCTGTGCCACCGTTATGCGCGATGGTCAGGTGGCGGGCGATGTGATGCTCGAAAACACCTCCACGCATCATATTGTGTCGCTAATGCTAGGGCGCGATCACGTTGATATTGCGCCGGTAGCCCCTCAGGAAATTGTCGATCAGGCCGTGCTGGAAGTCCGTGCATTACGCCATAAGCCCAAGCTGGAGGATATCAGCTTTACGTTACGTCGCGGCGAAGTGCTTGGCATTGCTGGCCTGCTGGGGGCAGGGCGCAGTGAATTGCTGAAGGCGATTGTTGGGCTGGAGGAGTATGAACAGGGCGAAATTGTTATCAACGGCGAGAAAATCACGCGCCCCGATTACGGCGACATGCTGAAACGCGGCATTGGCTATACGCCAGAAAACCGCAAAGAAGCGGGGATCATTCCCTGGTTGGGCGTTGACGAAAATACAGTGCTGACCAATCGGCAAAAAATCAGCGCCAACGGCGTACTGCAATGGTCCACCATCCGCCGCCTGACCGAAGAGGTGATGCAGCGGATGACGGTCAAGGCCGCCAGTAGCGAAACGCCCATCGGCACGCTTTCTGGCGGCAATCAGCAAAAAGTGGTGATCGGTCGTTGGGTCTATGCCGCCAGCCAGATTTTGTTGCTCGACGAGCCAACGCGCGGCGTCGATATCGAAGCCAAACAGCAGATTTACCGTATTGTCCGTGAGCTGGCTGCCGAAGGAAAAAGCGTGGTGTTTATCTCCAGTGAAGTGGAGGAGTTGCCGCTGGTGTGCGACCGCATCCTGTTGTTACAGCACGGTACGTTCTCGCAGGAGTTTCACTCGCCGGTCAATGTGGATGAGCTGATGTCCGCCATTCTGTCTGTGCACTGATGAATTTTACCGAGGAACCTGAAGATGTCTGCTTCGTCATTATCATTGCCGCAGGGCAAGAGCGTCTCGCTCAAACAATTTGTCAGTCGCCATATTAATGAGATCGGTTTGCTGGTGGTAATCGCCATTCTTTATCTGGTCTTCTCCCTGAACGCGCCTGGCTTTATCTCATTGAATAACCAGATGAACGTGCTGCGCGATGCCGCCACCATTGGGATTGCCGCCTGGGCGATGACGCTGATTATTATCTCCGGTGAAATTGATGTCAGCGTTGGGCCGATGGTGGCTTTTGTCTCGGTGTGCCTGGCATTTTTGCTGCAATTTGAAGTTCCGCTGGCGGTGGCGTGTCTGCTGGTGTTGCTGTTAGGCGCGCTGATGGGAACGCTGGCCGGGGTGCTGCGCGGCGTGTTTAACGTACCAAGTTTCGTTGCCACACTGGGGCTGTGGAGCGCCCTGCGCGGAATGGGGCTGTTTATGACGAACGCACTGCCAGTGCCGATTGACGAAAACGAGGTGCTGGACTGGCTGGGCGGACAATTTCTCGGTGTGCCGGTATCCGCGCTGATCATGATTGTGTTGTTTGCGCTGTTTGTGTTCATCAGCCGCAAAACCGCCTTCGGGCGCTCGGTTTTTGCCGTTGGCGGTAATGCTACGGCGGCGCAGTTGTGCGGCATCAACGTTCGTCGGGTGCGCATTCTTATCTTTACCCTTTCGGGATTATTAGCGGCGGTGACCGGCATTTTGTTGGCGGCGCGCCTCGGTTCTGGTAACGCAGGTGCCGCAAACGGTCTGGAGTTTGACGTCATCGCCGCGGTCGTGGTCGGCGGTACGGCACTTTCCGGCGGTCGCGGTTCCCTGTTCGGTACATTGCTTGGTGTGCTGGTGATTACGCTAATCGGTAACGGTCTGGTGCTGCTCGGGATTAACTCCTTTTTCCAGCAGGTGGTGCGCGGCGTCATCATCGTGGTGGCGGTGCTGGCGAATATCTTGCTGACCCAGCGTAGCAGTAAAGCGAAACGCTAAACCTTAACGCCCCTGGCGCGGGTGCGGCAGGGATGAAAATTAATCGTATTGTTAATGAGGGATTTATGAAAACGATGCTGGCAGCTTATTTACCAGGAAATTCGACCGTCGATCTGCGGGAAGTTGCGGTGCCGACGCCGGGGATTAACCAGGTACTGATCAAAATGAAATCCTCCGGGATTTGCGGAAGCGATGTCCACTATATCTATCATCAACACCGTGCCACGGCGGCGGCACCCGATAAACCGTTATACCAGGGATTTATCAACGGTCATGAACCGTGCGGGCAGATTGTGGCGATGGGGCAAGGCTGTCGCCATTTTAAAGAGGGTGATCGCGTGCTGGTGTATCACATTTCTGGCTGTGGTTTTTGCCCGAACTGCCGCCGCGGCTTTCCTATCTCTTGTACTGGCAAAGGAAAAGCGGCTTACGGCTGGCAGCGTGACGGCGGTCATGCCGAATATCTGCTGGCGGAAGAAAAAGATCTGATCCTCCTGCCGGATGCGCTGAGCTACGAAGATGGTGCGTTTATCAGTTGCGGCGTTGGCACGGCCTATGAAGGGATTTTGCGCGGCGAAGTTTCCGGCAGCGATAAAGTGCTGGTGGTCGGTCTGGGGCCGGTCGGCATGATGGCGATGATGCTGGCGAAAGGTCGCGGTGCAAAACGGATCATCGGCGTTGATATGCTGCCGGAACGTCTGGCGATGGCAAAACAGTTAGGGGTGATGGATCACGGCTATTTAGCAACCACCGAAGGTCTGCCGCAGATTATCGCCGAACTCACCCACGGTGGCGCGGATGTTGCGCTCGATTGTTCCGGTAATGCCGCAGGTCGCTTGCTGGCACTGCAATCCACCGCTGACTGGGGACGGGTGGTTTACATTGGTGAAACCGGAAAAGTGGAATTCGAGGTCAGCGCCGATCTGATGCACCATCAACGGCGGATTATCGGCTCCTGGGTGACCAGTCTGTTCCATATGGAAAAATGCGCCCATGATCTGACGGACTGGAAGCTGTGGCCGCGTAACGCCATTACCCATCGCTTCTCGCTGGAACAGGCAGGTGATGCCTATGCGCTGATGGCGAGCGGCAAATGCGGGAAAGTTGTGATTAACTTCCCGGATTAAGGAGTTAGCGGATGACCATCTATACCTTATCCCACGGGTCGCTAAAGCTGGACGTTTCTGACCAGGGCGGCGTAATCGAAGGCTTCTGGCGCGATACGACGCCGCTCTTACGTCCTGGTAAAAAAAGCGGTGTGGCAACCGATGCCTCATGTTTTCCGCTGGTGCCATTTGCAAACCGGGTGAGCGGCAATCGTTTTGTCTGGCAGGGGCGTGAGTATCAACTGCAACCGAATGTTGAGTGGGATGCGCACTATCTACACGGCGATGGCTGGCTGGGCGAGTGGCAATGTGTCTCGCACAGCGATGATAGTTTGTGTCTGGTGTATGAACATCGCAGCGGTGTCTATCACTATCGGGTAAGTCAGGCGTTTCATTTAACGGCGGATACGCTGACGGTGACGCTCTCTGTCACCAATCAAGGGGCAGAGACGCTGCCATTTGGTACCGGCTGGCATCCTTATTTTCCGTTGTCGCCGCAAACGCGGATTCAGGCACAGGCGAGCGGTTACTGGCTGGAGCGGGAGCAGTGGCTGGCGGGTGAGTTTTGCGAGCAGCTACCGCAGGAACTGGATTTTAACCAGCCCGCGCCGTTGCCGCGCCAGTGGGTGAACAATGGTTTTGCCGGATGGAATGGTCAGGCCCGCATCGAGCAGCCGCAGGAAGGTTATGCCATCATCATGGAAACGACGCCACCTGCACCGTGTTATTTCATCTTTGTTTCCGACCCTGCGTTTGATAAAGGATATGCGTTTGATTTCTTCTGTCTGGAACCGATGAGCCATGCGCCGGATGATCATCATCGCCCGGAAGGGGGTGATCTCATTGCGCTAGCACCAGGGGAATCAACAACTTCAGAGATGTCGTTGCGGGTAGAGTGGCTGTAATTTATTAAATGCCGGATAAGGCGTTCACGCCGCATCCGGCATCTTTCCTAACGCCGATCGAGAGAAATTGCCCCCGGCCCGGTAATTGCCAGCAGCAGGAATGCGCCAGCGATACTGACATTCTTCCAGAAATTAATCATATTTGGCCCAACCGCATCGCCGGTCATATCCCAGTAATGGTGACCAATCACCGCCGTACCCAGCGTGTAGAAAATAAACAGCACCGCCAGCGGACGGGTGAAAAAGCCAAGCACGATTAATATCGCGGCGGGCACTTCCATAACTACCGCAATAATCGCTGCCAGCATCGGCATCGGCGCGCCCAACGAGGCCATATATTGGACCGTACCGTCAAAGCCCATCATTTTGGGAAAACCAAAAATAATGAAAATTAAGACCACGGCGATACGGGCAATTAATAACAAAACGGGGCGGGCAGCTCCAAAATCAAAATAACGTAGTGTGTTCATAACCAATCCCTTTGCAAGATAATGTGATTTAAACGTAATACACACTCTTGCACCTCGCCACGCCCCAGGCATTGAGATATTCGCTAATTATCCTGGTTACAGTGATTTAAGCGCGATGTTCTCATCTATCAGCAGTTTCGCATCAAACGTTTTGCCGCTCTGGATCCATTTGCGAATTGGGCGAATCTCACGCCCCTGATTCAGCGTGACCGCACCGATAAGCACGCCGTTTTGCAGATTAAACCAAATCGCCTTCTGAGTTTCTGGGTTGCCACGACAAAGCCAGTCATCGCCACGCATATCGCCAATAAACTGTAAGTTATCACTGTACTGATCGCTCCAGAACCACGGCGGCGGCAGTAGCGGTAGCGGTAGCCCTAACATTGCGGCAGCGGCAATTTGCGCCTGGTTATTGGCGTTTTCCCAGCTTTCGCAGCGGTGTAGTGCACCATTATCAAGACGAGTGATTGCCACATCGCCACCGGCAAAGATCGCGGGATCGCAGGTGCGGCAAGCCTCATCAATGACAATGCCATTGGCAGTATCAAGGTTGGCCTCGCGAGCCAGTTGCTCGTTGGCGCTGATACCAATACCGTAAATCACCACATCAGCCTGAAGCGTTTCCCCACTTTGCAGCGTCAGTTCTACTTTTTCACCATCGACCACATGTTCAATGGCATTATTGAGCAGAATGCGCACACCAGCCTGCTGGTGGCGCTGTAAAAGATAGCGTTGCACGGGCGGTGGTGCATTACGGCCCATGACGGTTGCCGCCAGTTCAATCACTGTCACCTTACATCTGCGCTGCGTGGCGCTGGCAGCCAGTTCCAGACCAATAGTTCCGGCACCGACAATCACGACTGACCGTTCGGGCTGCAGAACTTCTCGCAGTCTGGCGGCATCACCGGCATGGCGTAGGGTAAAGCAGCGTTCTCCCAGTGCATCAAGCAACGGCAGCGGTCGAGCTGCCGCGCCGGTTGCTATAAAAAGCTGATCCCAGTGCCAGCTTTCGCCGTTGGTTAACACTAACTCTCGTGTGTCGCGACCCAACGTTTTGATGGTTACACCGGAATGCAGATGAACATTGTTTTCCTGCCACCAGTTAGCGGGTAACACCTGCTGTAACTGCGGGGAATCTTCCAGCAACATGGATTTCGAGAGTGGAGGTCGTTCATAAGGAAGATGTCGCTCATCGGAAAACAGATGCAGCTCACCGGTGAACCCTTGCTGGCGTAGCGAGGCCGCAGCCATTGCCGCCGCTTGCCCGCCACCGACAATAATGATGGTTTTTTCTTTCATCGTGCTTCCTTAAAGATCCAGCCCAGCCGCTACGTGGCGAATGCCGCGAATCGCTAAACCCGCATCAGCGTTGATCATCACACCGCTTAATGCGCGATTATTGCGCCGCGATGCCAACATCACATACGGACCCGTAAAATCCGCCGGTTGCGGGAAAAATTGCAGCGGTAAAATGGCGGCAATTTTCTCCGGCGTCAGAGACTGCATTATCGAGGTTTCACTTTGCCCGAGCGCCTGTGGGCCGCGCAGGTCGCTGGCCATACCACACGGGCCGACGCCATTCACCCGCACTTTCGGTGCCAGTTCATAAGCCAGTTGGCGAATAAGTCCGGTTGCGGCATGTTTACTGGCGGTGTACAGCGGGCCACCGCCGCCAGGATACCAGGCGGCATTTGACAGTGTGAAAATCATGCTGCCTTCACTGGCGATTAACGCCGGAGCGCAGGCTTTTGCGCCCAGCAGGTAACCGAGTACGTTGACGTTAAACAGCTCGTGGAAGCCGGTTTCGAGCGTCTCTGCGGGAGTATTAACCAGTGAGGCATTGTGATCCCAGATGCCTGCATTGCCGATAAAACAATCCAGCTTGCCGGAACGAGTCAGGATCTGATCGACCGCGCGTTGATAATCGGCATAACAGGTCACGTTACCTTCCACCGCCAGAATATGTTCGCCAAATCGCTGACGCAGACTGGCGACTTTTGCCGCCGACAGTTCCAGCGTGGCAACCTGCGCGCCTTCTTCGATAAATCGCTCGACCAGCGCCAGCCCTAATCCCGATCCGCCGCCGGTAATAAAAATGGACTCGTTATGCAGATCGCTCATGGCTGCGCCTCCGGTAAGTCGATGAAAATGTCACCACCTTCAACGTGTACTGGATAAGTGGTGAGCGGATCGGTGGCGGGCAGGCATAACGCTTTCCCCGTTTTCAGGCAAAAACTGGCGGCGTGTAGCGGGCACTCCACCGTGGCGTCATCTTCCAGATACCCTTCTGACATCGACGCATTACCATGGCTGCAACGATCGTTAATGGCATAAAACTCGCCGCCAACGTTGAACAGGGCGATGACGGGCGAGGTATCGATCCGGAGAGCCTCACCCTCCGGCACATCCGCAACGGGACACGCATAAATTCGATTCATCAGAACAGTACACTCAGGTTATGGGAAGTGATTACCGCTTGATCCAGGACGATATCCCGTTCCAGCAAGCGCCAGTTGTCATCTTCCAGACGGCGAACTTTGTCGAAACGCGTTCCAACATAGAATGTTTCATCGCGCTCTTTTTGTGCCCGATAAAGCAGATAATTTACCCGCACAGCAAATACGTTTGGGATGTCGGTTTCGCTTATCTGGCAGTTGCTGATTAAGTGACGGGTGCGTGACGGCGGCTCTTCTGCCCAGGCCATGCCCGTTTCCAGACGGGCGATTCGCCGCTCCAGCTGGTCTTTGGTGTCATTAAAAATCCAGGTTGTCGGTGGCTGGACGCCTTTGCGGCGGTCGCGTGTTTGCGCGTTAACTGTGGTGCGCATGGTGTAACGAATCTCTTCGTCGAGCTGCGCCAGCCAGTCACGAAATTTCCAGTCGTCCAGTAAGCTGGCTTCGTGAAAGAGAAACTGGCTAATGCGGTGATGTAACTCTAGTGAAACTTGCGCACTCATTTCATCACCTCCTGCTGGTAAGCGGCGGTTTTATCGAGCACTTCCTGCCAGCTTTCGCTACTCAGAAGATCGGCCCAGCGTTGGTACATTCCACGAGCGGCAGTTTCTGAAAAGATATAGTTAGTAATGCCAGGAATGCCGTCGTCGCGGCGCTTTTCCTGACCAAGCCCCATTTCCAGACACAGTTTGCTGTTGCGGGCGCGGTGGCCTTTAAGCAATTTCTGGATTTCACACCAGTTCTCCGAGTCATCCTGCTCGAGAAAACCAGCAGGACCAAAAGCACGAGTGGCGCTGTTTTCAAAAGCGGCTTTAACTTCATCGGAGGCGGCTTTGTCAGTAATACAGAACGCCCACACTTCAACTTGATCAGGGCCGCGCGGATGCCAGACGCGGAGTGTGGCAGTGCCGTTTAGCCATGAAAGCGTGGGGAAAATATTGTTATGACCCGCCAGGCGCAGGGCGCGAACTTCACCTAAACGTTGTTCTGCTTCGGCATAGGTTTCGCGGTAATAGCTTGAAACTGCGCCATCGACCCAGACATTAGCATCCGGTTTTTCAGTAAAGAAGAAACCGCTACCGTGACCGTCCTGACCAAATTGCAGCGCATCTTTGGCGGTTTCCCACACCGGGCGGGCGGTTTGTCCATCACCGAGGCGCTTATCGCTGCCATCATCTTTCGCCCCTAATACCTGAACGGCAGAAGCATGGCTGAACAGAGCATGATACTGGTCACTGGCGAACTGCTCTGCCGGGAATTTCCAGTTACAGTTGATCACCCACTTTTGTACGCCGCCGACAATTTCGGTGCCGCCTTCGCGACGATCCAGCATGCCATCCAGATACCAGGCAATGTCACCCAGGTAATCACGCAGGCCCGGTGCGCTGGTATCCCAGTTGCCAAAAATCAGCCCTTTATAACTCTCCACACAAGGAACTTCGTTTAGTCCCCAGTGGGATTTACACAACCCTTGTGGGTAGGCGCGAGGTTCCAGCGGTACATCGATCAACTCGCCGTTAATGCCATAAGACCAGCCGTGATACGGGCAGGTAAAGGCGCGAGTGTTGCCGCAATCTGCATAACTCACACGCATGGCCCGGTGGCGGCATTGGTTGAGAAACGCCTTGATGCTGCCGTCTTTCTGACGCACTACGACAACCGCATCTTCTCCCATGTAGGTGTTAAAGAAATCACCGGGTTTTGGGATCTGGCTTTCGTGGGCGAGAAATAGCCAGCAACGACCGAAAATACGCTCAAGCTCCAGTTGGTAAATATCCGGGTCGGTATAAATACGCGGAGTGACCCGACCATTTTGGGTGTCAATCAGTTGGTAAATGTTCAAATCTGAGGGTGTGGTCATATTTTTTAATCCTGAAAGATAAGATGTATTGACCTTCTATTTTTGTGCCATAAGGATGTTGCTGGTTGGTTGCTAATATGTGAAATAGTTAATTTCTACCAGCTGAGACGTTTTTTCGATAACAAGGGGAAGGTGATGGAACTACGGCATTTACGCTATTTCGTCGCAGTGGCGCAGGCACTGAACTTTACCCGTGCGGCGGAAAAACTGCATACCTCACAGCCTTCGTTAAGCAGCCAGATCCGCGATCTTGAAAACTGTGTCGGTGTTCCGTTACTGGTGAGGGATAAGCGCAAAGTCGCGTTGACAGCGGCGGGAGAATGTTTTCTCCAGGACGCGCTGGCAATCCTCGAACAAGCGGAAAATGCCAAATTACGGGCGCGGAAAATTGTTCAGGAAGACAGACAATTAACCATTGGCTTTGTGCCATCGGCGGAAGTGAATTTACTGCCAAAAGTATTACCGATGTTTCGTCTCAGACAGCCAGACACCTTGATTGAGCTGGTGAGTTTAATCACCACGCAACAGGAGGAAAAAATTCGCCGTGGTGAACTCGACGTCGGCTTAATGCGCCATCCTGTTTATAGCCCGGAGATTGATTATCTGGAGCTTTTTGACGAACCATTAGTGGTGGTGTTACCGGTTGATCACCCTTTAGCACATGAAAAAGAGATCACCGCCGCGCAACTGGATGGCGTGAATTTCGTCAGTACCGATCCGGCGTATTCCGGTTCGCTTGCGCCGATCGTTAAAGCGTGGTTTGCGCAAGAAAACAGCCAGCCAAATATCGTCCAGGTGGCAACGAATATTCTGGTGACCATGAATCTGGTGGGCATGGGGCTGGGCGTCACTTTGATACCCGGTTATATGAATAATTTTAATACCGGGCAGGTTGTTTTTCGTCCCATTGCCGGAAATGTGCCTTCCATTGCTTTACTGATGGCGTGGAAGAAAGGGGAGATGAAGCCGGCATTACGCGATTTCATCGCCATTGTGCAGGAACGTTTGGCAAGCGTAACGGCATAATTACGCATTATTTTTGCAACATGCGTCGCGGATCGCAGTTTTTTAGTGCTTGTGAACTGGCGTTACAGACATCGGGAAGCAGGCTCGAATATTCTTATTTTTCAACTTGCACCAACATTCGATTAACCCCAGACTAACGCCTCCTGACGGGAGGGACTCATGGTTTTGCAATCCACGCGCTGGTTGGCGCTCGGCTATTTCACATACTTTTTTAGTTACGGCATTTTTCTACCTTTCTGGAGCGTCTGGCTTAAAGGGATTGGTTTAACGCCAGAAACCATCGGCCTGTTATTGGGGGCAGGTCTGGTTGCCCGTTTTCTCGGGAGTTTGCTCATCGCGCCCCGCGTCAGCGATCCTTCCCGCCTGATTTCCGCCTTGCGCGTGCTGGCACTGCTGACACTTCTCTTTGCTGTCGCCTTCTGGGCGGGGGCGCACGTAGCGTGGCTGATGCTGGTGATGATTGGCTTTAACCTCTTTTTCTCACCGCTGGTACCGTTGACCGATGCACTGGCGAATACGTGGCAAAAGCAGTTCCCGCTTGATTACGGCAAAGTGCGACTGTGGGGCTCGGTGGCGTTTGTCATTGGCTCGGCGCTGACGGGCAAACTGGTCACTATGTTTGATTATCAGGTGATCCTCGCGCTGTTAACATTGGGCGTGGCATCCATGCTGCTCGGCTTTCTCATCCGTCCGACGATTCAGCCACAAGGGGCAAGTCGCCAGCAGGAGAGCACCGGTTGGTCTGCGTGGTTGGCGCTGGTTCGCCAGAACTGGCGCTTTCTGGCCTGCGTTTGTTTATTGCAGGGGGCACATGCGGCCTATTACGGTTTTAGCGCCATTTACTGGCAGGCAGCTGGCTACTCGGCCTCGGCGGTGGGGTATTTGTGGTCGCTGGGCGTGGTGGCGGAAGTCATTATCTTTGCGCTGAGTAATAAACTTTTCCGCCGTTGTAGTGCACGCGATATGCTGTTGATCTCGGCGATTTGCGGCGTAGTGCGCTGGGGCATTATGGGAGCAACTACGGCGTTGCCGTGGTTGATAGTGGTGCAAATTCTGCATTGCGGCACCTTCACGGTCTGCCACCTGGCCGCCATGCGTTATATTGCTGCTCGCCAGGGTAGCGAAGTCATCCGTTTACAGGCGGTTTACTCTGCCGTCGCGATGGGCGGCAGTATCGCTATCATGACCGTTTTCGCCGGTTTCCTGTATCAATATCTGGGCCACGGCGTGTTCTGGGTAATGGCGCTGGTGGCGCTGCCGGCAATGTTTTTGCGCCCGAAAGTTGTTCCCTCATGCTGATTCGAGCATTTTGCGGATCTGCTCCTGTTGATGTGTTGTCAGCGTCAGGTCCGTATAGATCAGCGGTGGTGAAAAGAGCGGTAATGGCATGGTATAAGGCGCAATAATCAGTGCCGCGCCACGCGGAGCGCCTGTCTGCAAAAATGCCTTTACCGACATATGCTTAATGTTGAGCGGCAGTAACGTTAGTTCGCGTAACTGCTGCTCAATCTGCGCTTCTCGCTCGCTATCATTCCCGGTCAGTAGAATAATCTGTTTTTCATGCAGATCGTTTTCCTGCATTAGCCAGGCACCGAAAATCACCGCGACCAGACCACTTTCCTCATCAGAAAGATGGACGCCGTATTCACTTTCAAATCCGGCCAGCGCCGCGCGGGTGGTGCGCACCAGGCGTGGGTACAGTCTGGCGAACTCTTCCGGCAGGGTATTATCAATACCGATGGCAAACAAACTGCGATTTAACGCCTGGGCGAGGTGGGTATAAAGCTGATCACATAACCCCTGTTCATCATAAAAACGAACATTTCCCAGCTCACGAAAATGGTTTACCAGACGTTTGATAGACTGACGCAATTGTCTGTCTCGCTGATGCGCATCCCGCAGTGGATCGGGAACCCGCAACATGGAAAAAAGTAGTGCCATAAACAGTGGCTCATCAGGCGGTACAGGCTGGAGCGCCCGACGCTGCCAGTGGCGTCCAATTTCCTGCGCTACCTGAAATTCAAGGCAGGATTCCGCCCAGCGACGTTGGAGCGGATTAAACTGAGGCGTAATTCCAGCGTGGTGCTGCAGCAAACAATATTGCAGATACAGACACAGGAAATGAATATCGCGCGATTCAAAGCGTTTTTGCAGCCGTCGGGAGCAGAGATTCACTAACGCTTGTAGATTGGTATCGTCGTAAAAGTTACGCGCAATTCCGCGCCGCTTCAGTTCACTCTTCAGGGCGGGGGTGAATTGGCTGGTAATAAATGACGGACACAGACGGAAACCACGTCGTAGCCAGTGAAATAAACACAAACGTTGGTTAAGCACTGTACCTTCAACCCGGTAGCTACCGTCATAACCAGTCGTCAGTGTGAGTTGATGATAGCGCAGGATCTCCCGTCCTGTTTCGCTGATATCAAGACTGGCAATATCATCATCCACACCATTAAGCTCGCTGAAGGTTGCCATGGTGGCGGTCAACCCCGGCTGAAAGAGCGTCAGCAAGATCTGGCAGCGGCGCTGGGGAGCCGAAAGGACAGATGGTGGAGCAAGCGTAGGCATCATCTGTAGATCTCCCATAAGCATAATTGATAAGAATAGCTAAAGTTTGCTCAGGGAAATGGCGAAGGGAATGCTAATCATCAGAAATGTTGGCAAGCGTCACAGAATTTTTCTCATCTTAAACTGTTCTGACCAGTGGATTAGCATGTCTTAAGGTGGTTTTGTGAATGATTATCGTGCTAGCGATCATGGGTTAGTTCTGTGGATTCAACGCGCTAAGGATAAAGTCCACCATCTGTTCGCGATAAACATCGCCGTGACGATCGGAAAAAGCATCAATGTGTTCGCCATCCGGGATTAGGATCAACCGTTTTGGCTCTTTTGCCAGGCTATACAACTTTTCGCTGTGCTGCCATGGGATAACGTGATCAGCTTTACCGTGAATGAGTAAAAGCGGGATCGGGCTGACGCTGGCGATATAATTTTCGCCGCTGTAACTCTCATCAAGTAAGTAGCCACTGCCGGGGATCATCTGGTTGGCGATGGTTGCATAAGAGGCAAATGTGGAGTCGAGGATCACCGCACGTATGCCTTCACGATCACCCCGACCAATAACATCCAGAATATTCGCCCCGCCAATACTCTGCCCGAACAGCACCAGACGTTGTGGGTTTACATCACTGCGATGGCGCACCACATTGATGGCACTTTGCGTATCGTCCAGCAATCCGGCTTGGGACGGCGTGCCTTTTGATTTACCAAACCCGCGATAATCAAACATAAAAACGTTGAAATTACGCTCAGGTAACCAACTGACCAGCGGCCAGTGGGCGGACATATTTCCGGCATTGCCGTGAGCATGAATGATGGTTGCGATGGCGTTGTCAGCAGGGCCCGTCGAAGAAGGAATAAACCAGCCTTGCAGACGAGTACCGTCCTTAGCCGTAAATTCGACGGATTCCGCCGACCAGGGGTCGGGACCGTAAATTTTATCGTCAGGATAATAGAAGAAGTTGATGGCAACGCGCGGCACTAAATAAACGCAGAAGGCAACAACAAAGAGAATAAACAGAATTTTGGGAACGCGTTTGTTCACTGGCAGTGCCATAACCTTTCCTTGCGACTTCTTTATCATCCATTAATCGGGGAAAGATGGTGGGAGAGTGACGAAAGAAAGTAAAGCGGTGAGGAAGTATTTCAGAATAGCGCCTGAAAGGCGAGGGCGGGTGAGTGACATCACCCGCCTGAGTCATTAACGCTTCAGAGCGTCGCTTAACTCGTCACGCATGTTCGCCAGCATGGCTTTCACAACACGTGGGTTACCAGCAACGATGTTACCGGTCAGCATATAGTTATGACCACCGGTGAAGTCGCTGACGATGCCGCCCGCTTCACGAACCAGCAGCTCGCCTGCCGCGAAATCCCACGGACGCAGACCGATTTCAAAGAAACCGTCAACACGACCCGCAGCGACGTAAGCCAGATCCAGCGCCGCAGAACCGGTACGACGGAAGTCTGCACATTCGTTGAACAGTTTGCCGACGATGTTGATGTAGGTAGTGGCGTACTGTTTTGCTTTGAACGGGAAGCCGGTCGCCAGAATGGTACCGTCGAGATCGCGAGCGGTGCTACCGCGCAGACGGTAGCCGTTCAGCTGTGCGCCCTGACCGCGAGTGGCGGTGAACAGTTCGTTACGCATAGGATCGTATACCACAGCAACTTCGGTGCGGCCTTTGATACGAACGGCGATAGATACCGCGAAGTGCGGCAGACGTTTGATAAAGTTGGTAGTACCATCCAGTGGATCGATAACCCATTGAACATCCTGATCAGTACCTTCAAGTTCACCGCTTTCTTCGGTGATGATGGTGTGCTGTGGGTAAGATTTACGAATCGTGTCGATAATCACCGCTTCGGCAGCTTTATCTACGTTGGTCACGAAATCGTTACTGCCTTTCTGGCTCGCTTCTACAGCGTCCGGGGTTTCATAGTTTTTGGCAATTAAATTACCCGCCTTGCGCGCTGCGCGCACGGCGATGTTCAGCATCGGATGCATCGGTCTCTCTCACTGGATGTTAAAGAACGGGAAAACGGCGCAGAGTATAGCAGCGAGATCGGCATCTGTCTTCGTTTTATGATAAGATGCGTGAATAATCTTTAGATGAAGAAAGACAATGCTGCAAAATATTCGAATTGTGCTGGTGGAGACGTCACACACCGGCAATATGGGTTCTGTTGCCCGTGCCATGAAAACAATGGGATTAACCAATCTGTGGCTGGTTAATCCACTGGTGAAACCCGACTCCCAGGCGATTGCCCTGGCAGCAGGGGCCAGCGATGTGATTGGTAATGCTCACATCGTCGATACGCTCGACGAAGCGTTAGCCGGTTGTAGCCTGGTGGTGGGCACCAGCGCACGCTCCCGCACGCTGCCGTGGCCGATGCTCGACCCGCGCGAATGCGGTCTGAAAAGCGTCGCTGAAGCGGCAAATACCCCGGTGGCGCTGGTGTTTGGTCGTGAGCGCGTCGGCTTGACCAATGAAGAGTTGCAGAAATGCCATTATCATGTCGCGATTGCGGCTAACCCGGAATACAGCTCGCTGAACCTGGCGATGGCGGTTCAGGTTATTGCCTATGAAGTGCGCATGGCCTGGCTGGCAACTCAGGAAAACGGCGAGCAGGTCGAGCATGAAGAGACGCCGTATCCGCTGGTCGATGATCTGGAGCGTTTTTATGGTCATCTGGAACAAACGCTGCTGGCAACCGGTTTTATCCGTGAAAACCATCCGGGGCAGGTGATGAATAAATTGCGCCGTCTGTTTACCCGTGCGCGCCCGGAAAGCCAGGAATTGAATATCCTGCGCGGGATTCTGGCTTCTATTGAGCAGCAGAATAAAGGTAATAAGGCCTGAGGGCTAAGCCAGATAAATGCACGGACGGTCCCCTCGCCCCTTCGGGGAGAGGGTTAGGGTGAGGGGAAGAGGCCAGCGCTAATGCGAATAATTGCCCTCAACCCGCCCATGGTCTGGAAGGACAACAGGTACAAACGCCACGATAAAAAAATGGCACTGAAGGTTAAATACCCGACTAAATCAGTCAAGTAAATAGTTGACCAATTTACTCGGGAATGTCAGACTTGACCCTGCTATGCAATACCCCCACTTTTACAATAAAAAACCCCGGGCAGGGGCGAGTTTGAGGTGAAGTAAGACATGAGACTGACATCTAAAGGGCGCTATGCCGTGACCGCAATGCTTGACGTTGCGCTCAACTCTGAAGCGGGCCCGGTACCGTTGGCTGATATTTCCGAACGTCAGGGAATTTCCCTTTCTTATCTGGAACAACTGTTTTCCCGTCTGCGTAAAAATGGTCTGGTTTCCAGCGTACGTGGACCAGGCGGTGGTTATCTGTTAGGCAAAGATGCCAGCAGCATCGCCGTTGGCGAAGTGATTAGCGCCGTTGACGAATCTGTAGATGCCACCCGTTGTCAGGGTAAAGGCGGCTGCCAGGGCGGCGATAAATGCCTGACCCACGCGCTGTGGCGTGATTTGAGCGACCGTCTCACCGGTTTTCTCAACAACATTACTTTAGGCGAACTGGTTAATAACCAGGAAGTGCTGGATGTGTCTGGTCGTCAGCATACTCACGACGCGCCACGCACCCGCATACAAGACGCGATCGACGTTAAGTTACGCGCTTAATAAAAAGAATTCAGAATCAGGCCGGGGCGTATCGCGCTCCGTAAACACGGTCGTACATCCAGCCGGTAGCCTGGTTCCTTGCATTGAGTGATGTACGGAGTTTATAGAGCAATGAAATTACCGATTTATCTCGACTACTCCGCAACCACGCCGGTGGACCCGCGTGTTGCCGAGAAAATGATGCAGTTCATGACGATGGACGGAACCTTTGGTAACCCGGCCTCTCGTTCTCACCGTTTCGGCTGGCAGGCTGAAGAAGCGGTAGATATCGCCCGTAATCAGATTGCCGATCTGGTCGGCGCTGATCCGCGTGAAATCGTCTTTACCTCTGGTGCAACCGAATCTGACAACCTGGCGATCAAAGGTGCAGCCAACTTTTATCAGAAAAAAGGCAAGCACATCATCACCAGCAAAACCGAACACAAAGCGGTACTGGATACCTGCCGTCAGCTGGAGCGCGAAGGTTTTGAAGTCACCTACCTGGCACCGCAGCGTAACGGCATTATCGACCTGAAAGAACTTGAAGCAGCGATGCGTGACGACACCATCCTTGTTTCCATCATGCACGTAAATAACGAAATCGGCGTGGTGCAGGATATCGCGGCTATCGGCGAAATGTGCCGTGCTCGTGGCATTATCTATCACGTTGATGCAACCCAGAGCGTGGGTAAACTGCCTATCGACCTGAGCCAGTTGAAAGTTGACCTGATGTCTTTCTCCGGTCACAAAATCTATGGCCCGAAAGGTATCGGTGCGCTGTATGTACGTCGTAAACCGCGCGTACGCATCGAAGCGCAAATGCACGGCGGCGGTCACGAGCGCGGTATGCGTTCCGGCACTCTGCCTGTTCACCAGATCGTCGGAATGGGCGAGGCCTATCGCATCGCAAAAGAAGAGATGGCGACCGAGATGGAACGTCTGCGCGGCCTGCGTAACCGTCTGTGGAACGGCATCAAAGATATCGAAGAAGTTTACCTGAACGGTGACCTGGAACACGGTGCGCCGAACATTCTCAACGTCAGCTTCAACTACGTTGAAGGTGAGTCGCTGATTATGGCGCTGAAAGACCTCGCAGTTTCTTCAGGTTCCGCCTGTACGTCAGCAAGCCTCGAACCGTCCTACGTGCTGCGCGCGCTGGGGCTGAACGACGAGCTGGCACATAGCTCTATCCGTTTCTCTTTAGGTCGTTTTACTACTGAAGAAGAGATCGACTACACCATCGAGTTAGTTCGTAAATCCATCGGTCGTCTGCGTGACCTTTCTCCGCTGTGGGAAATGTACAAGCAGGGCGTGGATCTGAACAGCATCGAATGGGCTCATCATTAATCGGTATCGGAATCAGGAGAATTTATAATGGCTTACAGCGAAAAAGTTATCGACCATTACGAGAATCCGCGTAACGTGGGTTCCTTTGACAACAACGACGAGAACGTCGGCAGCGGCATGGTGGGGGCACCGGCCTGTGGCGACGTGATGAAGTTGCAGATTAAAGTCAACGATGAAGGTATCATTGAAGACGCGCGTTTTAAAACTTACGGCTGCGGTTCTGCTATCGCTTCCAGCTCCCTGGTCACCGAATGGGTGAAAGGGAAGTCTCTCGACGAAGCGCAGGCGATCAAAAACACCGATATTGCTGAAGAACTTGAACTGCCGCCGGTGAAAATTCACTGTTCTATTCTGGCAGAAGACGCGATCAAAGCCGCCATTGCGGACTATAAAAGCAAACGTGAAGCAAAATAAGAGTTGAGGTTTGGTTATGTCGATTACACTGAGCGACAGTGCAGCAGCGCGAGTAAATACCTTTCTGGCTAACCGCGGCAAAGGGTTTGGCCTGCGTCTGGGCGTGAGAACCTCCGGATGTTCAGGTATGGCTTATGTACTGGAATTTGTTGACGAACCGACGCCGGAAGACATCGTGTTTGAAGACAAAGGCGTGAAAGTCGTGGTCGATGGCAAAAGCCTGCAATTTCTGGACGGTACGCAGCTGGACTTCGTAAAAGAAGGCCTGAATGAAGGGTTTAAATTCACCAACCCGAACGTTAAAGATGAGTGTGGTTGCGGCGAAAGCTTCCACGTTTGATGCGCATACCGATAACCCCACCGTGGTCGCCTGCGCGTGGGGTTTGTTTTACCTGATTCGCCGTTATCGCGGCGGATCGCAGCCCTGAGAATGTTATGGATTACTTCACCCTCTTTGGCTTGCCTGCCCGTTATCAACTCGATACCCAGGCGCTGAGCCTGCGTTTTCAGGATCTACAACGTCAGTATCATCCTGATAAATTCGCCAGCGGAAGCCAGGCGGAACAACTCGCCGCCGTACAGCAATCTGCAACCATTAACCAGGCCTGGCAAACGCTGCGTCATCCGTTAATGCGCGCGGAATATTTGCTTTCTTTACACGGTTTTGATCTCGCCAGCGAGCAGCATACTGTGCGCGACACCGCGTTCCTGATGGAACAGTTGGAGCTGCGCGAAGAGCTGGACGAGATCGAACAGGCGAAAGATGAAGCGCGGCTGGAAAGCTTTATCAAACGTGTGAAAAAGATGTTTGATACCCGCCATCAGTTGATGGTTGAACAGTTAGACAACGAGGCGTGGGACGCGGCGGCGGATACCGTGCGTAAGCTGCGTTTTCTCGATAAACTGCGGAGCAGTGCCGAACAACTCGAAGAAAAACTGCTCGATTTTTAATTTCTGGAAGCTAAACATGGCCTTATTACAAATTAGTGAACCTGGTTTGAGTGCTGCGCCGCATCAGCGTCGTCTGGCGGCTGGTATTGACCTGGGCACAACCAACTCGCTGGTGGCGACAGTGCGCAGCGGTCAGGCCGAAACGTTAGCCGACCATGAAGGCCGTCACCTGCTGCCATCTGTTGTTCACTATCAACAGCAAGGGCATTCGGTGGGTTATGACGCGCGTACTAACGCAGCGCTTGATACCGCCAACACCATTAGTTCTGTTAAACGCCTGATGGGACGCTCGCTGGCTGATATCCAGCAACGCTATCCGCATCTGCCTTATCAATTCCAGGCCAGCGAAAACGGCCTGCCGATGATTGAAACGGCGGCGGGGCTGCTGAACCCGGTGCGCGTTTCTGCGGACATCCTCAAAGCACTGGCGGCGCGGGCAACTGAAGCCCTGGCAGGCGAGCTGGATGGTGTAGTTATCACCGTTCCGGCGTACTTTGACGATGCCCAGCGTCAGGGCACCAAAGACGCGGCGCGTCTGGCGGGGTTGCATGTTCTGCGCTTACTTAACGAACCGACCGCTGCGGCTATCGCCTACGGGCTGGATTCCGGTCAGGAAGGCGTGATCGCTGTTTATGACCTCGGTGGCGGGACGTTTGATATTTCCATTCTGCGCTTAAGTCGCGGCGTGTTTGAAGTGCTGGCAACCGGCGGTGATTCCGCGCTCGGCGGCGATGATTTCGACCATCTGCTGGCGGATTACATTCGCGAGCAGGCGGGCATTCCTGATCGTAGCGATAACCGCGTTCAGCGTGAACTGCTGGATGCCGCCATTGCAGCCAAAATCGCGCTGAGCGATGCGGACTCCGTGACCGTTAACGTTGCGGGCTGGCAGGGCGAAATCAGCCGTGAACAATTCAATGAACTGATCGCGCCACTGGTAAAACGAACCTTACTGGCTTGTCGTCGCGCGCTGAAAGACGCGGGTGTAGAAGCTGATGAAGTGCTGGAAGTGGTGATGGTGGGCGGTTCTACTCGCGTGCCGCTGGTGCGTGAACGGGTAGGCGAATTTTTCGGTCGTCCACCGCTGACTTCCATCGACCCGGATAAAGTCGTCGCTATTGGCGCGGCGATTCAGGCGGATATTCTGGTGGGTAACAAGCCAGACAGCGAAATGCTGCTGCTTGATGTGATCCCACTGTCGCTGGGCCTCGAAACGATGGGCGGCCTGGTGGAGAAAGTGATTCCGCGTAATACCACTATTCCGGTGGCCCGCGCTCAGGATTTCACCACCTTTAAAGATGGTCAGACGGCGATGTCTATCCATGTAATGCAGGGTGAGCGCGAACTGGTGCAGGACTGCCGCTCACTGGCGCGTTTTGCGCTGCGTGGTATTCCGGCGCTACCGGCTGGTGGTGCGCATATTCGCGTGACGTTCCAGGTCGATGCCGACGGTCTTTTGAGCGTGACGGCGATGGAGAAATCCACCGGCGTTGAGGCGTCTATTCAGGTCAAACCGTCTTACGGTCTGACCGATAGCGAAATCGCTTCGATGATCAAAGACTCAATGAGCTATGCCGAGCAGGACGTAAAAGCCCGAATGCTGGCAGAACAAAAAGTAGAAGCGGCGCGTGTGCTGGAAAGTCTGCACGGCGCGCTGGCTGCTGATGCCGCGCTGTTAAGCGCCGCAGAACGTCAGGTCATTGACGATGCTGCCGCTCACCTGAGTGAAGTGGCGCAGGGCGATGACGTTGACGCCATCGAACAAGCGATTAAAAACGTAGACAAACAAACCCAGGATTTCGCCGCTCGCCGCATGGACCAGTCGGTTCGTCGTGCGCTGAAAGGCCATTCCGTGGACGAGGTTTAATATGCCAAAGATTGTTATTTTGCCTCATCAGGATCTCTGCCCTGATGGCGCTGTTCTGGAAGCTAATAGCGGTGAAACCATTCTCGACGCAGCTCTGCGTAACGGTATCGAGATTGAACACGCCTGTGAAAAATCCTGTGCTTGCACCACCTGCCACTGCATCGTTCGTGAAGGTTTTGACTCGCTGCCGGAAAGCTCAGAGCAGGAAGACGACATGCTGGACAAAGCCTGGGGACTGGAGCCGGAAAGCCGTTTAAGCTGCCAGGCGCGCGTCACCGACGAAGATTTAGTGGTCGAAATCCCGCGTTACACTATCAACCATGCGCGTGAGCATTAACAGAGGTTAGTATGGGACTTAAATGGACCGATAGCCGCGAAATTGGCGAAGCACTGTACGATGCGTATCCCGATCTTGATCCGAAAACGGTTCGATTCACCGATATGCATCAGTGGATTTGCGATCTGGAAGATTTCGACGACGACCCGCAGGCATCCAACGAGAAAATCCTCGAAGCGATTTTGTTAGTCTGGCTGGACGAGGCCGAATAATTTCCGCGTCATGCTTCACGCCGCAGATGCGTTGGCTGCGCTCGTTCACCCCAGTCACATAGTTATCTATGCTCCTGGGGCTTCACTCACTTGTTGCCTTCCTGCAACGCGAATCATTTAGCGGAAAAATCCTGGGGCTGCCAACTGGCGGCCCTTTTACAAAGAAGGATAACTAAAATGACAGAAGCGATGAAGATTACCCTCTCTACCCAACCTGCCGACGCGCGCTGGGGAGAAAAAGCAACTTACAGCATTAATAATGACGGCATTACCCTGCATTTGAACGGGGCAGACGATCTGGGGCTGATCCAGCGTGCGGCGCGCAAGATTGACGGTCTGGGCATCAAGCATGTTCAGTTAAGCGGTGAAGGCTGGGATGCGGATCGCTGCTGGGCATTCTGGCAAGGTTACAAAGCCCCGAAAGGCACGCGTAAAGTGGAGTGGCCGGATCTGGACGATGCCCAGCGCCAGGAACTGGATAACCGCCTGATGATCATCGACTGGGTGCGTGACACCATCAACGCACCGGCAGAAGAATTGGGACCATCGCAACTGGCACAGCGTGCTGTTGATCTGATCAGCAACGTCGCGGGCGATCGTGTGACTTATCGGATCACCAAAGGCGAAGATCTGCGTGAGCAAGGTTATATGGGGCTGCACACTGTCGGGCGCGGTTCAGAACGTTCTCCGGTATTGCTGGCGCTGGATTACAACCCAACTGGCGATAAAGAAGCACCGGTGTACGCGTGCCTGGTAGGTAAAGGTATCACTTTTGACTCCGGCGGCTACAGCATAAAACAGACTGCGTTTATGGACTCGATGAAGTCGGACATGGGCGGCGCGGCAACGGTTACCGGGGCGCTGGCATTTGCCATTACGCGCGGACTGAACAAGCGCGTGAAGCTGTTCCTCTGCTGTGCGGATAACCTGATTAGCGGCAATGCGTTCAAGCTGGGCGATATCATCACCTATCGCAACGGTAAAAAAGTTGAAGTGATGAACACTGATGCCGAAGGGCGTCTGGTGCTGGCCGATGGTCTGATTGATGCCAGTGCGCAGAAACCGGAACTGATCATTGATGCGGCGACCCTCACCGGGGCGGCGAAAACTGCGCTGGGTAATGATTATCACGCGCTGTTCAGTTTTGACGATGCGCTTGCCGGTCGTTTGCTGGCGAGTGCCTCACAAGAGAACGAACCGTTCTGGCGTCTGCCGCTGGCGGAATTCCACCGCAGCCAGCTGCCGTCTAACTTTGCCGAACTGAACAATACCGGAAGCGCGGCGTATCCGGCAGGCGCGAGCACGGCGGCGGGCTTCCTGTCGCACTTTGTTGAGAACTATCAGCAAGGCTGGCTGCATATCGACTGCTCGGCGACTTACCGTAAAGCGCCGGTTGAACAGTGGTCTGCGGGCGCTACGGGACTTGGTGTGCGCACGATTGCTAATCTGTTAACGGCGTAAACTAATATGCCGGATGCGGCGTAAACGCCTTATCCGGCCTACAAATTCTGCAAATTCAACAAATTGCGAATCCCTTGTAGGCCTGATAAGCGTAGCGCATCAGGCATTTGCGCCCCGAACGTTGAATGAATTGTGGTTCATATGTCCGAAACAAAAAACGAACTTGAAGACCTGCTGGAAAAAGCAGCAACCGAACCGGCGCACCGCCCGGCCTTTTTCCGTACTCTACTGGAATCCACCGTCTGGGTGCCTGGTACGGCGGCGCAGGGCGAGGCTGTGGTTGAAGATAGTGCGCTTGATTTACAGCACTGGGAAAAAGAAGACGGCACCAGCGTCATTCCTTTTTTCACCTCGTTAGAAGCGCTTCAACAGGCGGTTGAAGACGAACAGGCATTTGTCGTAATGCCCGTTCGCACATTGTTTGAGATGACCCTTGGCGAAACGCTCTTCCTTAATGCCAAACTGCCGACCGGTAAAGAATTTATGCCGCGTGAAATCAGTTTGTTGATTGGTGAAGAGGGAAATCCGCTGAGCAGCCAGGAAATCCTGGAAGGCGGTGAATCGCTGATATTATCGGAAGTCGCAGAGCCGCCAGCACAAATGATTGATTCACTCACCACCTTATTTAAAACCATTAAGTCGGTGAAGCGTGCTTTTATTTGTTCAATTAAAGAGAACGAAGAGGCACAGCCTAATTTACTTATTGGCATTGAAGCCGATGGTGATATCGAAGAAATTATTCAGGCGACGGGAAGTGTAGCGACCGATACATTACCTGGCGATGAACCAATCGATATTTGTCAGGTGAAAAAAGGGGAAAAAGGAATTAGCCACTTTATTACCGAACATATTGTGCCATTCTATGAACGTCGCTGGGGTGGTTTTTTGCGTGACTTTAAACAGAATCGGATAATCTAAAATATGCCGCCCCAAAGGGCGGCATTCGGGCTTACTTGCTGCTCTGAAGGTTGTTAACCACCAGTAAATTGTCGCCGGAGAGACTCCGGTTATTATTTACTTGGGAAAACAGCGCACCAGAAACAATAAGTACGATACAGAAGCACCGTATCTTCATTGTGCGGTCCATGCGAAGACCGCATCACGACAGCACCACTGGCGATATTGCCGCGATAGCAAGCGCTGAGACGCGCTTGCTCTAACGGTCGCGGAACATCCTTTCCTTAAGCCAGCGCCCGCTTGCGAGACGGCGGAAAGGGCCGCAGTGGATAATACACTAACAGAACAATAATAACTCTCTTTTGCTTGACAAAAAGAGAGTTACTGGCGAGTATTGTCTCCGCTGAGACGCGCTTGCATTACTACGGTAATACAACCTGCTGGAAAGGCCGCGAACCAGACCAGCAATAAAAAACCGCCAAATTCGGCGGTTTTTTATTGCCTGTAAAATACTTATTTCACTGGCTCAACCGGTAAATCTGCCCGCGCGCCCCATTCACTCCATGCGCCGTCGTACAGTTTCACGTTTGGCACATCCAGCGTCGCGAGTGCTAACAAAACCACGGCTGCCGTTACACCAGAGCCGCAGCTGACGATAATTGGTTTGTCGTAGCTGACGCCGCGACCAAAAAATATCGCATCCAGTTCATCGGTCGTTTTTAGTTCGCCTTCGCGCACCAGTTCCGTCCACGGAACATTCAGTGCTCCGGGAATATGTCCGCGACGTAAACCTGGGCGAGGTTCATCAACTTCTACGTTAAAACGTGCAGCCGGGCGGGCATCAATAATTTGCGCCGTATTTTCATGGCTTGCCAATAATACATCGGTTACTTTCACCACGGCTTCAGGATTAAACGCGGCGTTAAACTCTCCTTCCGGCAGCTCTACTGCACCTTCTTCTAACAGCAGATCATCGCGCTGCCAGCCTGCAAGTCCACCCCCCAGAATCGACACTTTCTCTACACCAAAGGTGCGCAGCATCCACCATGCTCGTGGGGCTGAGAAAAGATTACCTTCGTCATAGACAATCAGGTGCTTATCCTGGTTAACGCCTAATTCACGCATCGCCACGGCGAACGTTTCCGGGCGCGGCAGCATGTGCGGAAGCGGGGAAGTGTGATCAGAAAGCGCTTCGATATCAAAAAACACTGCGCCGGGAATATGTCCATTCAGATACTCCTGAGCAACGTTACGATCTTCCTGTCCAGGCGACGCCATGCGGGCATCGATAATCTGAATTTCCGGGTCATCAATATGTTCGGCGAGCCAGTCGGCTCCTACAAACCATGTCGTGGACATAGGCATCTCCATTTTTGCCGGGGTTAGGCTAAATTGTCGGATGTTTAGTGAAAAGCGACAAGCGAAAGAGGCTGATTTGGCTGTCTGAGCCACAATTCTCACTAAAATTCGGATTGTATGGGCGTGATACTGAATTACATAACGTAAATTCTCACGCATAATAATTATTCGACGTTGCTAACGGGCCATTGTGGCAGGGATGAAAAATGAAAAAGTTACGCGTAGCCGCCTGCATGCTAATGCTGGCGCTGGCAGGGTGCGACAACAACGATAACGCGCCAACAGCGGTGAAAAAAGATGCGCCTTCTGAAGTTACTAAAGCGGCCTCTTCAGAAAACGCGAGTTCAGCAAAACTCTCCGTGCCGGAGAGACAAAAACTGGCCCAACAGAGTGCCGGTAAGGTGCTGACATTGCTGGATCTCTCTGAAGTCCAACTTGATGGTGCAGCCACGCTGGTGCTGACGTTCTCCATCCCTCTCGACCCGGATCAGGATTTCTCACGCGTTATTCATGTCGTCGATAAAAAAAGCGGCAAAGTGGATGGTGCCTGGGAGCTGTCAGATAATCTTAAAGAGTTACGTTTACGCCACCTCGAACCGAAACGTGATTTGATCGTTACTATTGGCAAGGAGGTCAAAGCACTCGACAACGCAACCTTCAGTAAAGATTACGAAAAAACTATAACTACCCGCGACATCCAACCCAGCGTCGGTTTTGCCAGCCGTGGTTCGCTGCTGCCTGGTAAAGTCGTTGAAGGGCTGCCGGTAATGGCGCTCAACGTTAATAATGTCGATGTTAACTTCTTCCGCGTTAAGCCAGAATCTCTGCCAGCATTCATTAGCCAATGGGAATACCGCAATTCGCTGGCGAACTGGCAGTCAGACAAACTGCTGCAGATGGCGGATCTGGTCTACACCGGACGGTTTGATCTCAATCCTGCGCGTAACACCCGTGAAAAATTATTGCTGCCGCTGGGCGATATCAAACCGCTTCAGCAGGCGGGCGTGTATCTGGCTGTGATGAATCAGGCTGGACGTTACGATTACAGTAATCCCGCGACGCTGTTTACGTTAAGTGATATCGGCGTTTCAGCTCACCGTTATCACAATCGTCTGGATATCTTTACCCAAAGTCTGGAAAACGGCGCGGCCCAGCAAGGAATTGAAGTCTCTTTATTAAATGAGAAAGGGCAGACTCTGACTCAGGCAACCAGTGACGCTCAGGGGCATGTGCAGCTGGAAAATGATAAAAACGCGGCATTACTGTTGGCGCGTAAAGACGGTCAGACAACGCTACTCGATTTAAAACTTCCGGCGCTGGACTTAGCAGAATTTAACATTGCTGGCGCGCCAGGCTATAGCAAACAGTTTTTCATGTTTGGCCCACGCGATCTTTATCGCCCGGGTGAAACGGTAATCCTCAATGGTTTGCTGCGTGATGCAGACGGTAAAGCGTTGCCCAATCAACCCATCAAGTTAGACGTGATTAAACCCGATGGGCAGGTACTCAGGAGCGTCGTTAGTCAGCCGGAAAATGGCCTCTACCACTTTACCTGGCCACTCGATAGCAATGCGGCAACCGGTATGTGGCATATTCGCGCTAACACGGGCGATAACCAGTATCGGATGTGGGATTTCCACGTCGAAGATTTTATGCCAGAGCGCATGGCGCTGAATCTGACCGGTGAGAAAACCCCGCTAACGCCGAAAGATGAAGTGAAATTCTCCGTGGTGGGGTACTACCTGTATGGTGCACCTGCTAATGGTAATACTTTGCAAGGGCAACTTTTCCTGCGCCCACTGCGTGAAGCTGTGTCAGCCTTACCTGGTTTTGAATTCGGCGATATAGCTGCCGAAAATCTTTCCCGCACGCTGGATGAAGTTCAGTTGACGCTGGATGATAAAGGGCGCGGCGAAGTTTCTACAGAAAGCCAGTGGAAGGAAACGCATTCCCCATTACAGGTTATTTTCCAGGGTAGTTTGCTGGAATCGGGCGGTCGCCCGGTGACGCGCCGCGCTGAGCAGGCTATCTGGCCTGCCGATGCATTGCCGGGGATCCGTCCGCAGTTCGCCTCGAAATCGGTTTACGATTATCGTACTGACAGCACGGTGAAACAGCCCATTGTTGATGAAGGCAGTAACGCCGCTTTTGACATCGTTTATAGCGATGCGCAAGGCGTGAAAAAAGCCGTGTCGGGCTTGCAGGTGCGCCTGATTCGCGAACGCCGCGATTACTACTGGAACTGGTCAGAAGATGAAGGCTGGCAGTCACAGTTTGATCAAAAAGATCTGATCGAAAATGAACAAACTCTGGATCTGAAAGCGGACGAAACCGGCAAGGTCAGTTTTCCGGTAGAGTGGGGCGCTTATCGTCTGGAAGTCAAAGCGCCGAATGAAGCGGTCAGTAGCGTGCGTTTCTGGGCTGGCTATAGCTGGCAGGACAACAGCGACGGGAGCGGTGCCGTGCGACCCGACCGTGTCACGCTGAAACTGGATAAAGCCAGTTATCGCCCTGGCGATACCATTAAGTTGCATATTGCCGCGCCAACGGCGGGTAAAGGTTATGCGATGGTCGAGTCCAGTGAAGGGCCGTTGTGGTGGCAAGAGATTGATGTTCCGGCTCAAGGGCTGGATCTGACGATTCCGGTCGATAAAACCTGGAATCGTCATGATCTGTATTTAAGTACGCTGGTAGTACGTCCTGGCGATAAATCTCGCTCCGCGACGCCAAAACGCGCAGTTGGGGTGTTGCATCTGCCGCTTGGCGATGAAAACCGTCGCCTCGATCTGGCGCTGGAAACACCAGCAAAAATGCGGCCGAATCAACCATTAACCGTGAAAATTAAAGCCAGCACTAAAAATGGCGAGAAGCCTAAACAGGTGAATGTGCTGGTGTCTGCCGTTGATAGTGGTGTGCTGAATATTACTGACTACGTCACGCCAGATCCGTGGCAGGCGTTCTTTGGTCAGAAACGCTATGGCGCAGACATTTACGATATTTACGGTCAGGTTATTGAAGGTCAGGGGCGTCTGGCAGCTCTGCGTTTCGGTGGCGATGGTGATGAGCTGAAACGTGGTGGTAAACCGCCGGTCAATCACGTCAATATTGTCGCGCAGCAGGCGCTGCCGGTAACGCTCAACGAACAGGGCGAAGGCTCGGTTACACTGCCGATTGGCGATTTTAACGGTGAATTACGCGTCATGGCGCAAGCCTGGACGGCAGATGACTTCGGTAGCAACGAAAGCAAAGTGATAGTTGCCGCACCGGTGATTGCTGAACTGAACATGCCGCGCTTTATGGCGAGTGGCGATACCTCGCGTCTGACGCTGGATATCACTAATCTTACCGATAAACCGCAAAAACTGAACGTTGCCCTGACCGCCAGTGGTTTGCTTGAACTGGTCAGCGATTCACCCGCAGCCGTTGAATTAGCGCCAGGTGTGCGTACTACGCTGTTTATCCCGGTGCGAGCATTGCCGGGTTATGGCGATGGAGAAATTCAGGCCACCATTAGCGGGTTAGCGTTACCGGGTGAAACCGTTGCCGATCAGCATAAGCAGTGGAAAATCGGCGTCCGTCCGGCGTTCCCGGCACAAACGGTTAATTACGGTACGGCGTTACAGCCTGGTGAGACATGGGCGATTCCGGCGGATGGATTGCAAAACTTCTCGCCTGTTACGCTGGAAGGGCAATTGTTGTTGAGCGGCAAACCACCGCTGAACATTGCACGTTATATCAAAGAGTTAAAAGCGTATCCGTACGGCTGTCTTGAGCAAACCGCCAGCGGCCTGTTCCCGTCACTTTATACCAACGCAGCCCAACTGCAGGCGTTGGGCATCAAAGGCGACAGTGATGAGAAACGCCGTGCATCGGTCGATATCGGCATTTCCCGTTTGCTGCAAATGCAACGTGATAACGGCGGCTTTGCGCTGTGGGATAAAAACGGTGACGAAGAGTACTGGCTGACGGCTTACGTGATGGATTTCCTGGTCCGCGCAGGCGAACAGGGTTACAGCGTGCCGACAGACGCCATTAACCGGGGTAATGAGCGTCTGCTGCGCTATTTACAAGATCCGGGCATGATGTCGATCCCGTACGCGGATAATCTCAAAGCCAGTAAATTCGCCGTTCAGTCTTACGCTGCGCTGGTGCTGGCCCGTCAGCAAAAAGCACCACTGGGTGCGCTGCGTGAAATCTGGGAGCATCGTGCAGATGCCGCTTCTGGTTTACCGCTGCTGCAACTTGGCGTTGCGCTGAAAACCATGGGTGATGCAACGCGTGGTGAAGAAGCGATTGTGCTGGCGCTGAAAACGCCGAGAAATAGTGATGAGCGGATATGGCTGGGTGATTACGGTAGTCCACTGCGCGACAACGCGTTAATGCTCTCCTTGCTGGAAGAAAATAAACTGCTACCCGATGAGCAGTACACTTTGCTGAACACACTTTCGCAGCAGGCGTTTGGTGAACGCTGGCTATCGACGCAGGAAAGTAACGCGTTGTTCCTGGCTGCCCGTACGATTCAGGATTTACCGGGTAAATGGCAGGCGCAAACCTCTTTCTCAGCTGAGCCGCTGACAGGCGAGAAAACGCTAAACAGCAATCTGAATAGCGATCAACTTGCCACCTTGCAGGTGAGAAACAGTGGCGATCAGCCGTTATGGCTGCGTGTGGATGCCAGCGGTTATCCGCAATCCGCACCTTTACCGGCGAACGATGTGCTGCAAATCGAGCGTCATATTCTTGGTACTGATGGTAAGAGCAAATCGCTGGACTCGTTACGTAGCGGCGATCTGGTGCTGGTGTGGTTGCAGGTAAAAGCCAGTAACAGCGTGCCGGATGCGTTGGTCGTGGATCTGCTGCCTGCGGGTCTGGAACTGGAAAACCAGAATCTGGCGAACGGTAGCGCCAGCCTGGAGCAAAGTGGTGGCGAAGTGCAGAACTTACTGAACCAGATGCAGCAGGCGAGTATTAAGCACATTGAGTTCCGTGACGATCGCTTTGTGGCGGCGGTTGCCGTTGATGAATACCAACCGGTAACGCTGGTGTATCTGGCGCGGGCGGTGACGCCGGGAACGTATCAGGTACCGCAACCGATGGTGGAATCAATGTATGTTCCCCAATGGCGGGCGACCGGCGCGGCTGAAGATCTGCTGATTGTCCGACCGTAAATGCCTCGCTTGTTAACCAAACGCGGCTGCTGGATAACGCTGGCAGCTGCGCCATTTCTCCTTTTTCTTGCAGCGTGGGGAGCAGATAAACTCTGGCCTCTACCGCTGCATGAAGTCAATCCCGCACGAGTGGTCGTGGCGCAGGATGGTACGCCGCTATGGCGCTTCGCCGATGCTGACGGCATCTGGCGTTATCCGGTAACAATCGAAGATGTTTCTCCACGTTACCTTGAAGCGCTGATCAATTATGAAGATCGCTGGTTCTGGAAGCATCCGGGGATGAATCCATTCTCGGTGGCGCGCGCAGCATGGCAAGATCTCACTTCGGGACGGGTTATTTCCGGTGGCAGCACGCTCACTATGCAGGTTGCTCGTCTGCTTGATCCTCACCCCAAAACATTTGGCGGCAAAATTCGCCAGCTCTGGCGCGCGTTGCAACTGGAATGGCATCTGTCTAAGCGTGAAATTCTGACCTTGTATCTTAACCGCGCTCCGTTTGGCGGTACGTTGCAGGGGATCGGTGCGGCAAGTTGGGCTTATCTCGGAAAGTCGCCTGCGAATTTAAGCTATTCCGAGGCGGCAATGCTGGCGGTTTTGCCGCAAGCGCCCAGCCGTCTTCGCCCGGATCGTTGGCCGGAGCGTGCCGAAGCCGCGCGTAATAAAGTGCTCGAACGGATGGCCGTGCAAGGTGCGTGGTCCCGTGAGCAGGTAAAAGAGTCAAGGGAAGAACCCATCTGGCTGGCACCCCGACAAATGCCGCAACTGGCACCGCTGTTTTCGCGCATGATGCTCGGTAAAAGCAAAAGCGACAAAATCGTTACTACGCTGGATGCCGGTCTTCAACGACGTCTGGAAGAACTGGCGCAAAACTGGAAAGGGCGGTTGCCACCGCGCAGCTCACTGGCGATGATCGTGGTTGATCATATCGATATGCGTGTTCGCGGCTGGGTGGGATCGGTTGATCTCAACGATGATTCACGCTTTGGTCATGTTGATATGGTCAATGCGATCCGATCGCCAGGATCGGTGCTCAAACCGTTTGTTTATGGTCTGGCGCTGGATGAAGGCTTGATCCACCCGGCATCACTGCTGCAAGACGTCCCCCGGCGCACCGGTGATTATCGACCAGGTAACTTTGATAGCGGTTTTCATGGCCCGATCAGCATGAGCGAGGCGCTGGTGCGCTCGCTGAACTTACCTGCTGTGCAGGTGCTGGAAGCCTATGGACCGAAACGGTTTGCGGCAAAGTTACGCAATGTTGGATTGCCGTTATATTTGCCCAACGGTGCTGCGCCGAATCTTTCACTCATTCTCGGCGGCGCTGGTGCAAAACTGGAAGATATGGCGGCAGCGTATACCGCGTTTGCTCGCCACGGCAAGGCAGGCAAATTGCGCTTACAGCCTGACGATCCGCTGCTTGAACGGCCTTTAATGTCGTCGGGGGCGGCGTGGATCATTCGCCGGATTATGGCTGATGAAGCGAAACCCTTGCCGGATAGTGCCTTGCCGCGCGTCGCCCCACTGGCATGGAAAACGGGCACCAGCTATGGCTATCGTGACGCCTGGGCGATTGGGGTTAACGCTCGCTATGTCATTGGGATCTGGACTGGCAGACCGGACGGCACGCCCGTTGTTGGTCAGTTTGGCTTTGCCAGTGCCGTACCATTGTTGAATCAGGTCAATAATATCTTACTGTCGCGCAGTGCGAATCTGCCGGAAGACCCGCGCCCGAACTCAGTCACTCGTGGCGTTATCTGCTGGCCGGGCGGACAGTCTTTGCCGGAAGGTGACGGTAACTGTCGCCGCCGCCTGGCAACCTGGCTGCTGGACGGGAGTCAGCCGCCAACTCTATTACTGCCGGAGCAGGAAGGCATTAATGGCATTCGTTTCCCCATCTGGCTGGATGAAAATGGCAAACGTGTTGCCGCTGATTGCCCGCAAGCGCGACAAGAAATGATAAATGTCTGGCCGCTACCGCTGGAACCCTGGCTGCCCGCATCAGAACGTCGCGCTGTGCGCTTACCACCGGCCTCGACAATTTGCCCGCCATACGGTCACGATGCCAAGCTCCCTCTGCAGCTGACAGGCGTTCGCGATGGCGCGATTATTAAACGTTTACCGGGCGCAGCGGAAGCGACTTTGCCGTTGCAATCAAGTGGAGGGGCAGGTGAACGCTGGTGGTTTCTGAATGGCGAACCGTTAACTGAACGCGGGCGCAACGTGACCCTGCATTTGACGGATAAAGGTGATTATCAATTGCTGGTGATGGATGATGTGGGGCAAATCGCGACAGTGAAATTTGTCATGCAATAGTCTGTTTTGCCCCTGATTGTTGCTAAAACTCATTTTATTTTAAAAAAATGTTACCTTCATCAATAGTCAACGGCCCTGTTGCTCATTATAATCCGCGCCATCTCGTACGCTGGTACAGACAACAACAGAACAATTTACAGAGGTAAAAATGGCTATTGAACGTACTTTTTCCATCATCAAACCGAACGCGGTAGCAAAAAACGTCATTGGTAATATCTTTGCGCGCTTTGAAGCTGCAGGGTTCAAAATTGTCGGCACCAAAATGCTGCACCTGACCGTTGAACAGGCACGTGGCTTTTATGCTGAACACGATGGAAAACCGTTCTTTGATGGTCTGGTTGAATTCATGACCTCTGGCCCGATCGTGGTTTCCGTGCTGGAAGGTGAAAACGCCGTTCAGCGTCACCGCGATCTGCTGGGCGCGACCAATCCGGCAAACGCACTGGCTGGTACTCTGCGCGCTGATTACGCTGACAGCCTGACCGAAAACGGTACCCACGGTTCTGATTCCGTCGAATCTGCCGCTCGCGAAATCGCTTATTTCTTTGGCGAAGGCGAAGTGTGCCCGCGCACCCGTTAATAATTTCGTAAATGCCGCGTGCAAACGTGGCATCCGTGCGCCAGAATTTGTACAATGCAGCGCCCCCGGACGAGCAGCCGCTCACCGGGGCGTTTCTTTTTTCAACCCTCCAGGGGCCATAACGTGTAATAACGAGGCCGGAATAGCATATGTCTGAACAATTAGTCACACCTGAAAACGTCACCACGAAAGATGGAAAAATCAACCTGCTGGATCTCAACCGTCAGCAGATGCGGGAGTTTTTTAAAGATTTAGGTGAAAAACCCTTCCGCGCCGATCAGGTGATGAAGTGGATGTATCACTATTGCTGCGACAACTTTGATGAGATGACCGACATCAACAAAGTGTTGCGCGGCAAACTGAAAGAGGTGGCGGAGATCCGCGCACCGGAAGTGGTTGAAGAACAGCGTTCATCCGACGGCACCATTAAATGGGCGATCGCCGTTGGCGATCAGCGCGTCGAAACGGTGTATATCCCGGAAGACGACCGTGCCACGCTCTGCGTCTCTTCGCAGGTGGGGTGTGCGCTGGAGTGTAAATTCTGTTCCACCGCCCAGCAGGGCTTTAACCGCAACCTGCGGGTATCGGAAATTATTGGCCAGGTGTGGCGTGCGGCGAAAATCGTCGGCGCAGCAAAAGTCACCGGTCAGCGCCCAATCACTAACGTAGTGATGATGGGCATGGGCGAGCCGCTGCTCAACCTGAACAACGTCGTTCCGGCGATGGAAATCATGCTTGATGATTTCGGTTTTGGCCTGTCTAAACGTCGCGTCACGCTTTCTACTTCCGGTGTAGTTCCGGCGCTGGATAAACTGGGCGATATGATCGACGTTGCACTGGCAATTTCCCTGCACGCGCCGAACGACGAAATTCGTGACGAAATTGTGCCGATCAACAAAAAGTACAATATCGAAACGTTCCTTGCTGCGGTGCGCCGTTATCTGGAGAAATCCAACGCCAATCAGGGCCGTGTCACTATTGAGTATGTGATGCTTGACCACGTTAACGACGGCACTGAACACGCGCACCAACTGGCGGAACTGCTGAAAGATACGCCGTGTAAGATCAACCTGATCCCGTGGAACCCCTTCCCGGGCGCGCCGTATGGACGCAGCTCGAACAGCCGTATCGACCGTTTCTCAAAAGTGCTGATGAGCTACGGTTTCACCACTATTGTGCGTAAAACCCGTGGTGATGATATCGATGCTGCCTGTGGTCAGTTGGCGGGCGATGTTATCGACCGTACGAAACGTACCCTGCGTAAACGGATGCAGGGTGAAGCCATCGACATTAAAGCGGTCTGATAGCCATTACGCCACGGTTACTTTATGTACCGTGGCGTAATCTTTTATGAATGAAGTATTAAGTTGCAATTGTCTGGTCAATATTAACGGTGCGTTTTTGCTGACTTTAAGGCAGTATGTAACGATGCAACAGTAAGTTAGCCTTAGTGAATGTGGGCTTTGTCACGAGCACACAGACGGTCTTATACTGTATGATAACGGTTAACTTAACGGATGTTTCGCGGTGTGGGTGAGCATGATGGTTCACCGGCATCTCAATTCTCATTTAAACGTACCTGCAGCGAATGAATACTGAAGCCACGCACGACCAAAATGAAGCACTTACTACCGGCGCTCGCCTGCGTAATGCTCGCGAACAACTAGGACTTAGTCAGCAGGCCGTTGCCGAGCGACTTTGCCTGAAGGTTTCCACGGTACGCGACATTGAAGAAGATAAGGCACCCGCCGATCTTGCTTCAACATTCCTGCGCGGATATATCCGCTCTTATGCGCGTCTGGTACATATTCCAGAAGAAGAACTGCTGCCAGGGCTGGAAAAGCAGGCTCCACTACGGGCTGCAAAAGTTGCGCCTATGCAGAGTTTTTCCCTCGGTAAACGCCGCAAAAAACGTGACGGCTGGCTGATGACCTTCACCTGGCTGGTGTTGTTTGTGGTTATCGGCCTGAGCGGTGCCTGGTGGTGGCAAGACCACAAAGCTCAGCAGGAAGAGATCACCACTATGGCCGATCAATCTTCGGCGGAACTGAGCAGTAATAGCGAGCAGGGGCAGAGTGTTCCGTTAAATACGTCGACAACTACAGACCCGGCTACAACGTCCACGCCGCCAGCGTCTGTGGATACTACCGCAACCAACACGCAAACACCTGCCGTAACTGCGCCAGCACCAGCTGTTGATCCGCAACAGAATGCGGTTGTTTCGCCTTCGCAGGCAAATGTTGATACCGCCGCGACCCCGGCACCAACGGCAACAACAACGCCAGATGGCGCTGCGCCGTTGCCAACCGATCAGGCAGGCGTGACTACGCCGGCGGCTGATCCGAATGCGCTGGTGATGAACTTTACTGCCGATTGCTGGCTGGAGGTTACTGATGCTACCGGTAAAAAATTGTTTAGCGGTATGCAGCGTAAAGACGGTAATTTGAACTTAACCGGCCAGGCACCATACAAACTGAAAATTGGTGCGCCAGCCGCAGTACAGATCCAGTATCAAGGGAAACCTGTCGATCTGAGTCGTTTTATCAGAACTAACCAGGTTGCGCGTCTGACCCTCAATGCCGAACAATCACCGGCGCAGTAACAGACGGGTAACGCGGGAGATTTTTCATGCATAACCAGGCTCCAATTCAACGTAGAAAATCAACACGTATTTACGTTGGGAATGTGCCGATTGGCGATGGTGCTCCCATCGCCGTACAGTCCATGACCAATACGCGTACGACAGACGTCGAAGCAACGGTCAATCAAATCAAGGCGCTGGAACGCGTTGGCGCTGATATCGTCCGTGTCTCCGTACCGACGATGGACGCGGCAGAAGCGTTCAAACTCATCAAACAGCAGGTTAACGTGCCGCTGGTGGCTGACATCCACTTCGACTATCGCATTGCACTGAAAGTAGCGGAATACGGCGTCGATTGTCTGCGTATTAACCCTGGCAATATCGGTAATGAAGAGCGTATTCGCATGGTGGTTGACTGTGCGCGCGATAAAAACATTCCGATCCGTATTGGCGTTAACGCCGGATCGCTGGAAAAAGATCTGCAAGAAAAGTATGGCGAACCGACGCCGCAGGCGTTGCTGGAATCCGCCATGCGCCATGTTGATCATCTCGATCGCCTGAACTTCGATCAGTTCAAAGTCAGCGTGAAAGCGTCTGACGTCTTCCTCGCTGTTGAGTCTTATCGTTTGCTGGCAAAACAGATCGATCAGCCGCTGCATCTGGGGATCACCGAAGCCGGTGGTGCACGCAGCGGGGCAGTAAAATCCGCCATTGGTTTAGGTCTGCTGCTGTCTGAAGGCATCGGCGACACGCTGCGCGTATCACTGGCGGCCGATCCGGTCGAAGAGATCAAAGTCGGTTTCGATATTTTGAAATCGCTGCGTATCCGTTCGCGCGGGATCAACTTCATCGCCTGCCCGACCTGTTCGCGTCAGGAATTTGATGTTATCGGTACGGTTAACGCGCTGGAGCAACGCCTGGAAGATATCATCACTCCGATGGACGTTTCGATTATCGGCTGCGTGGTGAATGGCCCAGGTGAGGCGCTGGTTTCTACACTCGGCGTCACCGGCGGCAACAAGAAAAGCGGCCTCTATGAAGATGGCGTGCGCAAAGACCGTCTGGACAACAACGATATGATCGACCAGCTGGAAGCACGCATTCGTGCGAAAGCCAGTCAGCTGGACGAAGCGCGTCGAATTGACGTTCAGCAGGTTGAAAAATAATAACGTGATGGGAAGCGCCTCGCTTCCCGTGTATGATTGAACCCGCATAGCTCCCGAAACATTGAGGGAAGCGTTGAGGGTTCATTTTTATATTCAGAAAGAGAATAAACGTGGCAAAAAACATTCAAGCCATTCGCGGCATGAACGATTACCTGCCTGGCGAAACGGCCATCTGGCAGCGCATTGAAGGCACACTGAAAAACGTGCTCGGCAGCTACGGTTACAGTGAAATCCGCTTGCCGATTGTAGAGCAGACCCCGCTATTCAAACGTGCGATTGGTGAAGTCACCGACGTGGTTGAAAAAGAGATGTACACCTTTGAGGATCGCAATGGCGACAGCCTGACTCTGCGCCCTGAAGGGACGGCGGGCTGTGTACGCGCCGGCATCGAGCATGGTCTTCTGTACAATCAGGAACAGCGTCTGTGGTATATCGGGCCGATGTTCCGTCACGAGCGTCCGCAGAAAGGGCGTTATCGTCAGTTCCATCAGTTGGGCTGCGAAGTTTTCGGTCTGCAAGGTCCGGATATCGACGCTGAACTGATTATGCTCACCGCCCGCTGGTGGCGCGCGCTGGGTATTTCCGAACACGTAACTCTTGAGCTGAATTCTATCGGTTCGCTGGAAGCACGCGCCAATTACCGCGATGCGCTGGTGGCATTCCTTGAGCAGCATAAAGAAAAGCTGGACGAAGACTGCAAACGCCGCATGTACACTAACCCGCTGCGCGTGCTGGATTCAAAAAATCCGGAAGTGCAGGCGCTTCTCAACGACGCTCCGGCATTAGGTGATTATCTGGACGAGGAATCTCGTGAGCATTTTGCCGGTCTGTGCAAACTGCTTGAGAGCGCGGGGATCGCTTACACCGTAAACCAGCGTCTGGTGCGTGGTCTGGATTACTATAACCGTACCGTTTTCGAGTGGGTGACTAACAGTCTCGGCTCCCAGGGCACCGTGTGTGCAGGCGGTCGTTATGACGGTCTTGTGGAACAACTGGGCGGTCGTGCAACACCGGCTGTCGGTTTTGCGATGGGCCTCGAACGTCTTGTATTGTTAGTACAGGCCGTTAATCCGGAATTTAAAGCCGATCCTGTTGTCGATATATACCTGGTGGCTTCAGGTGCTGATACACAATCTGCGGCTATGGCATTAGCTGAGCGTCTGCGTGATGAATTACCGGGCGTGAAATTGATGACCAACCACGGCGGCGGCAACTTTAAGAAACAGTTTGCCCGTGCTGATAAATGGGGTGCCCGCGTTGCTGTGGTGCTGGGTGAGTCTGAAGTGGCTAACGGCACAGCAGTAGTGAAGGATTTGCGCTCTGGTGAGCAAACGGCAGTTGCGCAGGATAGCGTAGCCGCGCATTTGCGCACGTTACTGGGTTAAGGAAGGAGAAGGACAGCGTGGAAATTTACGAGAACGAAAACGACCAGGTAGAAGCGGTTAAACGCTTTTTTGCTGAAAATGGCAAAGCACTGGCTGTTGGGGTGATTTTGGGCGTTGGCGCACTGATTGGCTGGCGCTACTGGAACAGCCATCAGGTTGATTCTGCACGCTCCGCTTCTCTTGCCTATCAAAATGCGGTTACCGCAGTGAGCGAAGGCAAACCGGATAGCATCCCGGCGGCGGAAAAATTTGCTGCTGAAAATAAAAATACTTATGGTGCGCTGGCTTCTTTGGAACTTGCGCAGCAATTTGTTGACAAAAATGAACTAGAGAAAGCTGCCGCCCAGTTACAACAGGGGCTGGCAGACACGAGCGATGAAAATCTCAAAGCCGTGATAAATCTGCGTCTTGCTCGCGTTCAGGTACAGCTCAAGCAGGCTGATGCCGCGCTGAAAACCCTTGATACCATCAAAGGTGAAGGGTGGGCTGCCATTGTTGCCGACCTGCGTGGTGAAGCATTGCTGAGCAAAGGTGATAAGCAAGGTGCGCGTAGTGCATGGGAAGCAGGCGTGAAAAGCGATGTTACTCCGGCACTGAGCGAAATGATGCAGATGAAAATTAATAATTTGTCCATCTGAGAGGGACCCGATGCAATTGCGTAAATTACTGCTGCCAGGACTGCTTTCCGTTACCCTTTTAAGCGGCTGTTCGCTGTTTAACAGCGAAGAAGATGTGGTAAAGATGTCCCCATTGCCAACCGTTGAAAACCAGTTTACGCCGACCACGGCGTGGAGTACTTCCGTTGGTAGCGGCATTGGCAACTTCTATTCCAATCTTCATCCGGCACTGGCGGACAACGTTGTCTATGCAGCGGACCGCGCTGGTTTGGTAAAAGCGCTGAATGCGGATGATGGCAAAGAAATCTGGTCTGTCAGCCTGGCCGAGAAAGATGGCTGGTTCTCTAAAGAGCCTGCATTACTTTCTGGCGGTGTGACCGTGTCTGGTGGGCATGTCTACATTGGCAGCGAAAAGGCGCAGGTTTACGCGCTGAATACCAGCGATGGTACTGTGGCATGGCAAACTAAAGTCGCGGGTGAAGCACTTTCGCGCCCGGTGGTCAGCGACGGTCTGGTGTTAATCCACACCAGTAACGGTCAGTTACAAGCGCTGAACGAAGCTGACGGCGCTGTCAAATGGACAGTTAACCTCGATATGCCTTCGCTCTCTTTGCGTGGCGAGTCTGCGCCGGCAACGGCTTTTGGTGCGGCCGTCGTGGGGGGCGATAATGGTCGCGTCAGCGCAGTGCTGATGGAACAGGGCCAGATGATTTGGCAGCAGCGTATTTCCCAGGCGACCGGTTCTACCGAAATTGACCGTCTGAGCGATGTTGACACGACTCCCGTCGTTGTTAACGGCGTTGTTTTCGCGCTGGCCTATAATGGTAACCTGACGGCGCTTGATCTGCGCAGTGGTCAGATTATGTGGAAACGCGAACTGGGTTCGGTGAATGATTTCATCGTCGACGGCAATCGCATCTATCTGGTCGATCAAAATGACCGGGTGATGGCGTTGACCATTGATGGCGGCGTTACGCTGTGGGCACAAAGCGATCTGCTGCATCGCCTGCTGACTTCTCCGGTGCTGTATAATGGCAACCTGGTGGTCGGTGACAGTGAAGGTTATCTGCACTGGATTAACGTCGAAGATGGTCGTTTCGTTGCCCAGCAAAAAGTTGATAGTTCCGGTTTCCAGACTGAACCGGTTGCCGCTGACGGCAAACTGCTGATCCAGGCAAAAGACGGAACCGTGTACTCTATTACACGTTAATCGTCTCTGTCGTTCACTTTGAAAACGGCTCCTGGACAGGGGCCGTTTTCCTGTTTTTAACAACGACGCGAATATAGCGTGCGTTGTCTGATGATTTATAAAAATGAGGCTTTAAACATGGTACCTGTGGTCGCGCTTGTCGGGCGCCCTAACGTAGGAAAATCCACGTTATTTAACCGTCTAACTCGCACCCGAGATGCGCTGGTTGCGGATTTCCCGGGTCTGACTCGTGACCGTAAGTACGGTCGTGCGGAAATTGAAGGCCGTGAGTTTATCTGTATTGATACCGGCGGGATTGATGGCACAGAAGACGGTGTAGAAACCCGCATGGCGGAACAGTCGCTGCTGGCGATTGAAGAAGCGGACGTCGTACTGTTTATGGTGGATGCGCGCGCGGGCCTGATGCCGGCAGATGAAGCGATTGCCAAACATCTGCGCTCCCGTGAAAAACCGACCTTCCTGGTGGCAAACAAAACTGACGGTCTGGATCCCGATCAGGCAGTGGTTGATTTCTACTCGCTTGGTTTAGGTGAAATCTACCCGATCGCCGCGTCTCACGGTCGTGGCGTATTAAGTCTGCTGGAGCATGTGCTGCTGCCGTGGATGGAAGATCTCGCACCGCAAGAGGAAGTCGACGAAGACGCTGAATACTGGGCGCAATTTGAAGCGGAAGAGAACGGCGAAGAAGAAGAGGAAGACGACTTCGACCCGCAAAGTCTGCCGATCAAACTGGCGATTGTGGGTCGTCCGAACGTAGGTAAGTCTACACTCACTAACCGTATTCTTGGTGAAGAGCGCGTTGTTGTTTATGACATGCCTGGCACGACGCGTGACAGTATCTACATTCCAATGGAACGCGATGGACGTGAGTATGTGCTCATTGACACCGCTGGCGTACGTAAACGCGGCAAAATCACCGATGCTGTAGAGAAATTCTCCGTAATCAAAACGTTGCAGGCCATTGAAGATGCCAACGTGGTGATGTTAGTGATTGATGCGCGCGAAGGTATTTCCGATCAGGATCTCTCGCTGCTGGGCTTTATTCTCAATAGTGGGCGCTCACTTGTCATTGTGGTGAATAAGTGGGATGGCCTGAGCCAGGAAGTGAAAGAGCAGGTGAAAGAAACGCTGGACTTCCGTCTGGGCTTTATCGATTTTGCTCGTGTGCACTTTATCTCTGCCTTGCACGGCAGTGGTGTTGGTAACTTGTTTGAATCAGTACGTGAAGCGTATGACAGCTCCACCCGTCGTGTGGGGACCTCTATGCTGACGCGCATCATGACGATGGCTGTTGAAGATCACCAACCGCCGCTGGTACGCGGTCGTCGTGTGAAGCTGAAATATGCCCACGCTGGTGGTTATAACCCGCCGATTGTGGTGATTCACGGTAATCAGGTGAAAGACCTGCCTGATTCCTACAAGCGCTACTTGATGAACTACTTCCGCAAATCGCTGGACGTAATGGGATCGCCGATTCGTATTCAGTTCAAAGAAGGGGAAAACCCGTATGCGAACAAGCGTAACACCCTGACGCCAACCCAGATGCGTAAACGTAAGCGTCTGATGAAGCACATCAAGAAAAATAAATAATTATCCGTAAGTATTTTATCTGCCATTCCCTCTATGAATGTAGAGGGATGGCTACCGGAGGAATTCATATGGAACTGCATTGTCCACAATGTCAGCATGTGCTTGATCAGGATAACGGCCATGCGCGTTGCCCATCCTGCGGGGAAATTATTGAAATGAAAGCTCTTTGTCCAGACTGCCATCAACCGTTGCAGGTGTTAAAAGCCTGCGGTGCAGTAGATTACTTCTGTCAGCACGGGCATGGCTTGATATCGAAAAAACGCGTTGAATTCGTGCTGGCTTAATGCACCTTTTTACGCGATTTTTTTACTGGCTGGATGTTTTTAACTTCACTTTCTATCCAGCCGTCTTCCAGACGTGTGGTTAGCATTTCACCCGCTTTAACTTGCTTCACTTTTTTCAGTACATTGCCGTCAGTAGCAGTAGTAACGCTGTATCCACGCGCCAGCGTTGACAGTGGGCTTACGGCTTCGAGGTGCGTTACTGCATTACCGAAACGTTCACGCGTGGCGCTAAGCTGTACGCGCAGGGTTTCTGCTAAACGATATTCCAGTTGCTGAATGCGCGTTTGCGCGCGATGAATCTTCGGCTGTGGATTTTGCTGATTCAGCCGCTGTGTTAACCGCTGCTGCTGTTGCCCGGTACGCTTAAGTTGATTTTCCAGCGCAAAGCTCATCCGCTTTTGCAGGCGCTCAAGCATGGTTTGCTGGCGTGCCAGCCGGAGCTGCGGATGCTGTTGCTGTAATCGGTGATGGATCTGCGTAAAGCGACGCGTGCGGTTGGCGAGATAATAATCCATCGCCATCTCCAGCCGTTGACGGGTCGATTGCACCTGGCGCAGTAACTCTTGCTGATTACGGCTCACTACTTCAGCGGCGGCAGACGGCGTTGGCGCACGCAGATCGGCAACAAAATCGGCAATGGTCACATCCGTCTCATGCCCGACGGCGCTGACGACCGGAATGCGGCTGGCAAAAATCGCCCGCGCTACGCGTTCGTCGTTAAAACTCCATAAATCTTCCAGCGAACCGCCGCCGCGCCCAACGATCAACACGTCGCACTCATTGCGCTGATTCGCCAGTTCAATGGCGCGAACAATTTGCCCCGGTGCGTCATCGCCCTGAACGGCGGTGGGGTAGATGATCACCGGTAGAGAAGGATCGCGACGTTTTAACACATGCAAAATATCATGTAGCGCAGCACCGGTTTTTGAGGTGATCACACCAACGCAATGCGCAGGGGAGGGAAGTGGTTTTTTGTATTGCTGATCGAACAAACCTTCAGCCTGCAACTTCGCTTTGAGCTGTTCGTACTTCTGTTGCAGCAGCCCTTCACCGGCCGGCTGCATACTCTCAACGATTATCTGGTAGTCACCGCGCGGCTCGTAGAGCGTAATATTGGCGCGAACTAAAACTTGTTGTCCATGCTGTGGACGGAAGGTCACCCGGCGGTTGCTGTTGCGGAACATCGCGCAGCGTACCTGGGCGGTGTCGTCTTTGAGTGTAAAGTACCAGTGACCGGAAGCCGGTTGTGTGAAATTAGAGATTTCGCCGCTGATCCAAACCTGTCCCATCTCATGCTCAAGCAGCAGACGAACCGTTTGATTCAGGCGACTAACGGTAAAAATTGCAGGGGATTGAGAAGGTAACATGTGAGCGAGATCAAATTCTAAATCAGCAGGTTATTCAGTCGATAGTAACCCGCCCTTCGGGGATAGCAAGCATTTTTTGCAAAAAGGGGTAGATGCAATCGGTTACGCTCTGTATAATGCCGCGGCAATATTTATTAACCACTCTGGTCGAGATATTGCCCATGCTACGTATCGCTAAAGAAGCTCTGACGTTTGACGACGTTCTCCTCGTTCCTGCTCATTCTACCGTTCTGCCGAATACTGCTGACCTCAGCACCCAGCTGACGAAAACTATTCGTCTGAATATCCCTATGCTTTCCGCAGCAATGGATACCGTAACGGAAGCGCGCCTGGCTATTGCTCTGGCTCAGGAAGGCGGTATCGGCTTTATCCACAAAAACATGTCCATTGAACGCCAGGCAGAAGAAGTTCGCCGTGTGAAAAAACACGAATCTGGTGTGGTGACTGATCCGCAGACTGTTCTGCCAACCACGACGCTGCGCGAAGTGAAAGAACTGACTGAGCGTAACGGTTTTGCGGGCTATCCGGTCGTTACCGAAGAAAACGAACTGGTGGGTATTATCACCGGTCGTGACGTGCGTTTTGTTACCGACCTGAACCAGCCGGTTAGCGTTTACATGACGCCGAAAGAGCGTCTGGTCACCGTGCGTGAAGGTGAAGCCCGTGAAGTGGTGCTGGCAAAAATGCACGAAAAACGCGTTGAAAAAGCGCTGGTGGTTGATGACGAATTCCACCTGATCGGCATGATCACCGTGAAAGACTTCCAGAAAGCGGAACGTAAACCGAACGCCTGTAAAGACGAGCAAGGCCGTCTGCGTGTTGGTGCTGCAGTTGGCGCAGGTGCGGGTAACGAAGAGCGTGTTGACGCGCTGGTTGCCGCTGGCGTTGACGTTCTGCTGATCGACTCCTCCCACGGTCACTCAGAAGGCGTTTTGCAGCGTATCCGTGAAACCCGTGCTAAATATCCGGATCTGCAAATCATCGGCGGCAACGTGGCAACAGCTGCAGGTGCACGCGCTTTGGCAGAAGCTGGTTGCAGCGCGGTTAAAGTCGGTATCGGCCCTGGTTCTATCTGTACGACTCGTATCGTTACTGGCGTAGGTGTTCCGCAGATCACTGCCGTTGCTGACGCAGTTGAAGCCCTGGAAGGCACCGGTATTCCGGTTATCGCAGATGGTGGTATTCGCTTCTCCGGCGACATCGCCAAAGCTATCGCCGCTGGCGCAAGCGCGGTGATGGTAGGTTCCATGCTGGCGGGTACTGAAGAATCTCCGGGTGAAATCGAACTCTACCAGGGCCGTTCTTACAAATCTTACCGTGGTATGGGTTCCCTGGGCGCGATGTCCAAAGGTTCCTCTGACCGTTATTTCCAGAGCGATAACGCTGCCGACAAACTGGTGCCGGAAGGTATCGAAGGTCGCGTAGCTTATAAAGGTCGCCTGAAAGAGATCATTCACCAGCAGATGGGCGGCCTGCGCTCCTGTATGGGTCTGACCGGCTGTGGTACTATCGACGAACTGCGTACTAAAGCGGAGTTTGTACGTATCAGCGGTGCGGGCATTCAGGAAAGCCACGTTCACGACGTGACCATTACTAAAGAGTCCCCGAACTACCGTCTGGGCTCCTGATTCTCTTCGCCCGACTTCATGTCGGGCGATTTATATTATCTGTTTCACTTGCCTCGGAATAAGCGTCAATGACGGAAAACATTCATAAGCATCGCATCCTCATTCTGGACTTCGGTTCTCAGTACACTCAACTGGTTGCGCGCCGCGTGCGTGAGCTGGGTGTTTACTGCGAACTGTGGGCGTGGGATGTGACAGAAGCACAAATTCGTGACTTCAATCCAAGCGGCATTATTCTTTCCGGCGGCCCGGAAAGCACCACCGAAGAAAACAGCCCGCGTGCGCCGCAGTATGTCTTTGAAGCAGGCGTACCGGTATTCGGCGTTTGCTATGGCATGCAGACCATGGCAATGCAGTTGGGCGGTCACGTTGAAGCCTCTAACGAACGTGAATTTGGCTACGCGCAGGTTGAAGTCGTAAACGACAGCGCACTGGTTCGCGGTATCGAAGATGCGCTGACCGCAGACGGTAAACCGCTGCTCGATGTCTGGATGAGCCACGGCGATAAAGTTACCGCTATCCCGTCCGACTTCGTCACCGTAGCCAGCACCGAAAGCTGCCCGTTTGCCATTATGGCTAACGAAGAAAAACGCTTCTATGGCGTACAGTTCCACCCGGAAGTGACTCACACCCGCCAGGGTATGCGCATGCTGGAGCGTTTTGTGCGTGATATCTGCCAGTGTGAAGCCCTGTGGACGCCAGCGAAAATTATCGACGATGCTGTAGCTCGCATCCGCGAGCAGGTCGGCGACGATAAAGTCATCCTCGGCCTCTCTGGTGGTGTGGATTCCTCCGTAACCGCAATGCTGCTGCACCGCGCTATCGGTAAAAACCTGACTTGCGTATTCGTCGACAACGGCCTGCTGCGTCTCAACGAAGCAGAGCAGGTTCTGGATATGTTTGGCGATCACTTTGGTCTTAACATTGTTCACGTACCGGCAGAAGATCGCTTCCTGTCAGCGCTGGCTGGCGAAAACGATCCGGAAGCAAAACGTAAAATCATCGGGCGCGTTTTCGTTGAAGTATTCGATGAAGAAGCGCTGAAACTGGAAGACGTGAAGTGGCTGGCGCAGGGCACCATCTACCCTGACGTTATCGAATCTGCGGCTTCTGCAACCGGTAAAGCACACGTCATCAAATCTCACCACAACGTGGGCGGCCTGCCGAAAGAGATGAAGATGGGCCTGGTTGAACCGCTGAAAGAGCTGTTCAAAGACGAAGTGCGTAAGATTGGTCTGGAGCTGGGCCTGCCGTACGACATGCTGTACCGTCACCCGTTCCCGGGACCAGGCCTTGGCGTTCGTGTGCTGGGTGAAGTGAAGAAAGAGTACTGTGACCTGCTGCGCCGTGCTGACGCCATCTTCATTGAAGAACTGCGTAAAGCGGACCTGTACGACAAAGTCAGCCAGGCGTTCACTGTGTTCCTGCCGGTACGTTCCGTTGGCGTAATGGGCGATGGTCGTAAGTATGACTGGGTTGTCTCTCTGCGTGCTGTCGAAACCATCGACTTTATGACCGCACACTGGGCGCATCTGCCGTACGATTTCCTCGGTCGCGTTTCCAACCGCATTATCAATGAAGTGAACGGTATTTCCCGCGTGGTGTATGACATCAGCGGCAAGCCGCCAGCTACCATTGAGTGGGAATGATTTTAATCCCTGCACTATGAATGAACAAAACCCTCTGTTACTACAGAGGGTTTTTTATCTTCAAGAATCATAGGCTTGAAGTTACTAACATCGATTAATTAAACCAGCTGTCCGATTTGTTCTCTTCTGCTTTGCCCACGCTTTTCATCAGATCGCGACCGCCTTCAGTCATATTTCTGTTGGCGTCAGCTTCAGATTGCACCACATCGGTTTGCGCAGCTTTGTGCTTCAGTTCCTGATCGATAAATTCGTTTTCTCGCTTAACGCGGGCTTCTTCTTTTGCCAGCGCCAGTTTTTGTTTCTGAATCTCTAAGCTGCGTAGCTCATCTTCATAACTTTGATCGCGTTTTTTGTCCGCAGAGGCTTCGGCGTCCAGTTTATCCTGACGAGCTTTCTTATTTGCTGCTGCCGTTGCCGCTCTTTTGTTAGCGGCGGCCTGGGCATTTGCGCGACGTTGCTTCTCTTGCTGGATTTCCCTGTTGCGCTCCGCGACCCATTCGTCATGCTGCCTTTGCTCTTCATTTTTACCTTGCTGTTCAGCTTCTGCTACAGCAGAGAGTTGATCCTGCAATGATGAGGCGATAGCCGGATAGCTTAAGGAGGCCAAGATGGCGCAAAGAAAAACTTTCTTCATGACTCCTCCTGATTATTAGCTCTTTTCAGGACATTTAGTATTTGGCTGAATACGCGTTTCGTTATACGTTGTGGTAATAACAACGGCTAAACCTGTCGTAAACTGGCACTCTTTACCCACCTGGGTAGAGGTATACACTTTGGTGCCTTCCTTATATGTTAAAGAAACACCTTCCACTAAGGTTTTATCATTCACCATAGAACCCGCTGCCGCGCCTACAGCTCCGCCGCCAACTGCCCCTGCCGTCGTTCCGGAATTGCTGCCAGAACCGACGTTGTGGCCGATAACACCGCCAGCGACTGCGCCAATAAGCGCGCCGAAGGCTTGTGCGTTCCGTTTATTTTGGGAGTTGTCTACGGCAACTTTTGCGGGAAGAATGGAAATAATATTAACGGTTTTAGTTTCTTGTTTGGTATTCAGTTGATCGGTTTGATAAACATCGGCGGCATGATCGTCAGCATTTGACTGGCATCCTGCCAGAGTGAATGACGCTAACATTGCCACAGGCAGAAGACATTTTTTAAATTTCATCACTATTCCTTGTTATACACATTACGAAAAATAAGACATTTAAGATCATCAAAAGAGGAAAGTAAATGTATTGCGTATAAAGGGATAGATTAAATTTATTAAAATTCACGCAGGGAATAATTTATAAAAATATATCATTACAACATATATATTAATTTTATATTTATTTCGCAGCCAAACAGGATAAACATCAGTCAGGACAAAGACGTAAAATTTAAGATGAAAGAATATCTGCCGCTTTGATAATTCCAAAGAGCAAAAGCATCCGACAGCGAAGTGCCGTTAGGTTCTGTGAAAGTGGAGAAGGTAACCGCTAACGTTGTACCGGTGATTCGACGGAGAGTGTGGATTGCTGAGCTTCTTTTTTGCTCTGATGGTGCTGCCAGGCACCGACGGACGAGTAGATAAAACGGCCAAAGAAGAAGATAAAGCTGATGAGCAGTACGATACGGGTCATGCGACTGTTAAATCGGTGTCGTTTTCGCATACTGGTTGCCTGACTCACAAAAGGTTCCTTGAAGTATGTCCCACGCTGTGGACGGTACTTACATTAAGGCACAACAGGACAAAATGGTCAATTCTTCGTTATGTAAAAAAGCGTCAGTGGATACATATTTTAATGTTATGGAAGTTAATTTAATTATTTACAATGATGATGTAATAATGATGAATTAACATGATAAACGTAATAATTCATTAATCAGGGTTATTTTGTTTGATATATATCAATTGGAACTTTCATATGACACTTAGAATCAATGCTCTCTATAGTGATGAATAATCATCATTCGAAGTCAGGTGGGATGCCTGTCTGAATACACCTCCTTCAGGATGTGGGGGATTCTGCTGAGCATCTATGAAACTGAATGCAACTTATATAAAAATACGTGATAAATGGTGGGGGCTTCCGCTGTTCCTGCCTTCTTTAATCTTGCCCATTTTCGCCCACATTAATACTTTCGCGCATATTTCTTCCGGTGAGGTTTTTCTCTTTTATCTGCCTTTGGCACTGATGATCAGCATGATGATGTTTTTCAGCTGGGCGGCATTGCCAGGGATCACCTTAGGGATTTTTGTCCGCAAATATGCAGAGCTGGGTTTTTACGAAACGCTCTCATTAACGGCTAATTTTATTATCATTCTCTGTTGGGGCGGTTACAGGGTCTTTACTCCCCGGCGTAACAACGTTTCACATGGTGATACCCGTTTAATTTCCCAGCGTATATTCTGGCAGATAGTGTTTCCTGCAACGCTGTTTCTGATACTTTTCCAGTTTGCTGCATTTGTAGGATTGCTGGCGAGCAGAGAAAATCTGGTCGGTGTCATGCCTTTTAACCTCGGGACTTTAATCAATTATCAGGCCTTACTGGTGGGTAATCTGATCGGTGTCCCGCTGTGCTACTTCATCATTCGGGTAGTGCGAAATCCATTTTATTTACGTAGCTATTATTCGCAATTAAAACAGCAGGTTGATGCCAAAGTCACCAAAAAAGAGTTCGCGCTCTGGCTACTGGCATTAGGTGCTTTATTGTTGCTGTTATGCATGCCGTTAAATGAAAAAAGCACAATTTTTAGCACCAATTATACCTTGTCATTATTGCTGCCCCTGATGATGTGGGGAGCGATGCGCTATGGTTATAAGCTGATTTCGCTGCTCTGGGCGGTCGTGTTGATGATCAGCATCCACAGCTATCAAAATTACATTCCCATTTATCCTGGCTATACCACGCAGCTGACCATAACCTCCTCCAGTTATCTGGTATTCTCTTTTATTGTCAATTATATGGCTGTACTGGCAACTCGTCAGCGAGCGGTAGTCAGACGCATTCAGCGGCTTGCGTATGTGGACCCGGTGGTTCATCTGCCAAATGTTCGCGCCCTGAATCGCGCGTTGCGTGATGCCCCCTGGTCTGCGCTTTGTTATTTACGCATCCCTGGCATGGAAATGCTGGTTAAGAACTATGGCATCATGCTGCGGATTCAATACAAGCAAAAACTTTCTCACTGGCTGTCACCCTTGCTGGAACCGGGTGAAGATGTTTATCAGCTTTCGGGTAACGATCTCGCGCTGCGGCTGAATACAGAATCGCACCAGGAGCGCATTACCGCACTGGATAGCCATCTCAAGCAATTTCGTTTCTTTTGGGATGGCATGCCGATGCAACCGCAGATTGGCGTCAGTTACTGCTATGTGCGCTCGCCAGTGAATCATATCTACCTGCTGCTGGGAGAGCTAAATACGGTCGCCGAACTTTCCATCGTGACCAACGCCCCGGAAAATATGCAGCGTCGCGGGGCAATGTATTTGCAACGCGAATTGAAAGATAAAGTCGCGATGATGAATCGACTACAGCAGGCGCTGGAACACAACCATTTTTTCCTGATGGCCCAGCCGATTACCGGTATGCGTGGTGATGTTTACCATGAAATTCTTCTGCGCATGAAAGGTGAGAATGATGAACTGATCGGCCCCGATAGCTTCTTGCCGGTCGCGCACGAATTTGGTTTATCGTCGAGTATCGACATGTGGGTCATTGAGCATACGCTGCAATTTATGGCTGAAAACAGAGCGAAGATGCCCGCTCACCGTTTTGCTATTAATCTGTCTCCAACCTCGGTATGTCAGGCTCGTTTTCCTGTTGAAGTCAGTCAGTTGCTGGATAAATATCAGATTGAAGCGTGGCAACTTATTTTTGAAGTCACCGAAAGTAATGCTCTGACCAATGTTAAGCAGGCGCAAATCACCTTGCAGCATCTTCAGGAATTAGGCTGCCAGATTGCGATTGATGATTTCGGCACCGGCTACGCCAGCTATGCGCGGCTTAAAAATGTGAATGCCGATCTGCTTAAAATTGACGGCAGTTTTATCCGCAATATTGTGTCAAATAGTCTGGATTATCAGATAGTGGCATCGATTTGCCACCTGGCGCGAATGAAGAAAATGCGGGTAGTGGCAGAGTACGTTGAAAACGAAGAGATCCGCGAGGCGGTGCTCTCTTTGGGGATCGATTATATGCAGGGTTATCTTATTGGTAAGCCGCAACCGTTAATTGATACGCTGAATGAAATCGAACCCATTCGCGAAAGTGCCTGAATAATGCGGGCCGACATTTCTCGTCGGCCCGCAAAGCATTAAGCGGCGATTTCAGGTGTACTTTCTTCTTCAATTTTCAACCGCCAGCCAGCCACGCCTTCCCAGTATTCTTGCTCCTTTTCCAGATCAAGCAGTACCAGCGCATTCTGACTAAACCAGTCATGCGGGAAACGCAGTGTCCAGTGACTGTCATCAGTAATCAGTGTCAATGTTGGCGGTGTGGTGGTTGCCTGACGTTGATTGTTTAGTAATACGCCAAGGCGCAATAGCTGTATCAGTGGCAGGAACTGTTTCTTCTTAAACAAGGTAAAGCGCGGCAGATCGTCGAGTTTAATCGCTTTACGGTGATAGCGCACCAGTGTCGCCATCATCAGCTGCTGTTCCTGATTAAAACCCGGCAAGTCACTGTTTTGTAGAATATAAGCGGAGTGGCGATGCAAACCGCTGTGGTTGATATTCAACCCGACCTCATGCAGCATGGCGGCCCATCGCAGTAGCGCCTCCAGCTGCGGATGCGCCAGCTTCGGTTGCTGTTCCCGCCACTGTTCGTACATTTGCATAGTGGTATCCAGCACTCGTCGGGCCTGTTCGCTGTCGATGTGATACTGGTTGGCGAGGCTGCTGGCGGTACGACTACGCACATCCTGATGACGGAAACGTCCTTCCATTTCATACAGTACGCCTTCACGTAAAGCCCCGTCAGAAAGGCGCAGTTCACGGATGGCTAAAGCATCAAACACACCGCATAAAATCGCCAGTCCAGGAACGAAGACTGTTTTCCGCTCTTCGGAAAGACCCGGTAAACTCAGCGATGCGAAATTACGGTGACGTAAAACTTCTTTTACCAGTTTTTCCAGACGTTCCGGGGTAATTATCCCGTCTTTCTCGCCCATTTCCATTAATACTTCATGGGCGGCTTTTATGGTACCGGAAGCGCCCATTGCCACGTTCCAGCCCTGAATACGGAATTGCCAGGTTAAAGTTTCCAGTTTTTGTGCTGCCGCCATGCGAGCGCGCTGGAAATTCTCTTTATTGATGACCCCGCCAGGGAAATAAAGCTGGGCAAAGCTGACACAACCCATCCGGCGGCTTTCAACGAGAATAGGTTCGAAATTTTCACCAATCACCAGTTCCGTAGATCCGCCGCCAATATCAATAACCAGTTTGCGACCTTTTTCCGGTTGGGTATGTTCCACTCCCATAAAAATCAGACGGGCTTCTTCATTACCGGAAATAATTTCAATCGGGTAGGGAATGACCTTTTCCGCGCGTTTCAGAAAGTCAGTGGCGTTCAGCGCCTGACGCAGCGTATGGGTACCAACTATACAGACGCTGGCAGGAGAAAACCCTTGTAGCCGTTCGGCAAAAAGCGACAGACAGTTCAAACCGCGCGTCATTGCCTCTTCACTCAACATATTATCTGGCCCCAGGCCGTCCGCCAGATGCACCCGCTGTTTCAGGCGGCCAATAATCTGCATGGCACCATCTACCACACGGGCTATGACCATGTGAAAACTGTTTGAACCAAGATCGACCGCAGCAAACTCCTGCGGACGAGGGGATTTATCGTGTATTGGCATAGGGTTATTCAGGTTGTTCGAGTGATTTGATGTAGTCATAAATCGCCAACTGCGCCCGTACTTTGCGGCGATTGCCGCGGGGAACGTAGCGATTACTGAGTTCTTTATCGATATAACGAGCTTTGACCGTATCGCTGAACAATATGTCGATGATGTCCAGCACCCGCTGCTTCAGGCGCGGATCGAGCAGCGGCGTCGCCACTTCAATACGATAATCAATATTGCGCGTCATCCAGTCGGCGGAAGAAAGGTAGACCTTTTTATCGCCGCCATTTTCAAAAATATAAACCCGGTCATGTTCAAGGTAACGGTCAACAATACTGATGGCACGAATGTTGTCGCTAATGCCTTCCAGATTGGGGATCAGCGAACACATTCCGCGAACCAGCAGATTAACCGGTACGCCGGAGCTGGAGGCCGCATACAGACGATCAACCAGGCCTTTATCGACAAGGTTATTTAGCTTCAGGGTGATACCGCTGGGCAGCCCTTGCTGCGCGTTGGCGATTTCGCGGTCTACCATTTCATATAACAGACGGCGAGAGTTTTGCGGTGACACCATTAAATAATCAAATGTCACCGGGCGGTATGGGTTTTCAATAAAGTTAAATACCCGCCGTACTTCGTTGGTGATACGCGCATCGGCGGTCAGCAATGAATAGTCAGTATAAAGACGCGCGGTTTTTTCGTTAAAGTTCCCGGTCCCGATGTGTGCGTAACGCACCACTTCACCGTTTTCTTTTCGTGAAATCAGGAACAGTTTGGCGTGAATTTTCAGCCCCGGCGCAGAGAAGATAACGTGCACGCCTGCTTCGGTCAGGCGCTTCGCCCAGTGAATGTTAGCTTCTTCGTCGAAACGCGCCTGTAACTCAACCACCACGGTGACTTTCTTACCGTTATGTGCGGCGTGGATCATCGAGTCGATGATGCGTGAATCTTTCGCCACGCGGTAAATGTTAATTTTAATCGCCAGTACGCTCGGGTCGAACGAAGCCTGACGCAGCAGTTCCAGCACATGCTCAAAGGTGTGATAAGGATAATAGAGCAACACATCGCGTTCGCGAATGGCATCAAAACCATTGCGGAACTGGGCTTTATCAAACCAAATATGGCGTAAACGCGGCAGTGGTTTGTTCACCAGATTGGCTTTGCCGACATTGGGGAAATTAATAAAGTCTTTAAAATTATGATAACGACCGCCGGGGACGATGGAGTCGTAGCGGGAAATAGTCAGTTTTTCGCGTAACACTTCAACCAGCGCATTGGGCATATCGCGCTGATAAACAAAACGCACCGGCTCAGCAGTTAAACGCTGCTTGAGACTGGAAGACATCAACTCCATCAGGCTGGCTTCCATCTCATGCACTAAATCGTATTCGGCATCGCGGGTCATCTTCATTGAATAGGCATTCAGCGCGTCATAATCAAAGAAGCCTTTGAAAATATCATCAAGGCAGTAACGCAGAATGTTATCCAGAAGAATCATCGGCTTGCGTCGACGCGGCGCTTCTGGCGGTAAATTCACAAAGCGCGGCACTTTATCTGATGGGATCTCCAGCAGCGCGTAACGGATGGTATCGCCACGGATAATTTCCACCGCCAGATAGGTGTAATCATCTTTCAGGAACTGCACTAAGTCAGTGTCAGGATTGATTAAAATCGGCGTAATGTGCTGACGCAGATACTGCTTAAAATAATGACGCAGCCAGTTTTGTTGATTGACGGAGAGCTGGCGTTCATTAATCAGGAAGATCTGGTTACGCGCCATCTCCAGCAGCAGCTCGTTGTAGAGGCCGTCGAATTCCTGATCGGCTTTCAGCACCCGGGACTGAATTTTGCCCAGTAAATGGCGGGAATGAGAGTTGGAGCCTTGTTCTTCGCTAATAATGATGCGTCGCTTCAGTTCAGCGAAGCGGACTTTATAGAACTCATCAAGGTTATTGGAATAGATCCCCAGGAAACGCATCCTTTCAATCAGCGGGTTAGATTTGTCCGCCGCTTCCTGAAGCACGCGTTCATTGAACGATAACCAACTGAGCTCTTTTTCGATGTATAGCTTTTCCTGACCCATTACCACTTTTACTCCGTTTTATTCACGGGACACTGCCTGGATATTATGGCGAGCAATATTGGCAGATGTCCAACTATGCCAGAAAAGGGGGAAAAAAACTGCTGGAGCTTGCGATTTACAGGTGAATTGAAAAACGCCAGCGGCAGAGCTGGCGCTTTAACTACGGGGCATTACTCGTCGGCAGCGTAGCCCTGCGGCGGCAGACGTTGACCATCCAGCCACGCGGCGTTTTCGTGCATTTTCAGACGACCATCGGCAAACCAGCTAATCACCAGTGGATAAATAGCGTGTTCCTGGGTTTGCACGCGGGCGGTGATGTCATCTTCCGTATCACCAGCAAATACCGGGACTTTCGCCTGTAAAATAACCGGGCCACCGTCCAGTTCATCGGTGACGAAATGCACCGATGTACCGTGCTCTTCATCACCATTTTCCAGCGCCTGACGATGGGTGTGTAATCCGGGATATTTCGGCAGCAGAGAAGGGTGAATGTTCAGCAAACGCCCGGCATAGTGGGAGACAAACGCCGGGCTGAGAATGCGCATAAAACCAGCCAGCACGACCACATCGGGTGCGTACATGTCGATTTCATGAATCAACTCCCGGTCATAGGCCTCACGACTGTCAAACGCGCTGGCGATGAGCGTATGCGTTGCAATACCCGCCTGGCGGGCGCGTTCAAGGCCGAACGCGTCGGCCTTATTGCTGAAAACTGCCCGTACGGTGCCTTTAATTTTGTTGGTTTTACAGGCGTCAATAATTGCCTGTAAATTACTTCCGTTGCCGGAAATAAGCACCACAATATTCATTATTCGATAACCACGCGTTGTTCGGAATCAGAGGCTTTGATGATACCGATTTTCCACGCGTTTTCACCGTTGGCATTGAGTAGGGCGAGGGCTTTGTCCACTTCCGGAGCAGGCAGGGCAATAATCATCCCGACGCCGCAGTTGAAGGTGCGATACATTTCATGGCGCTCAACGTTACCTGCCGTTTGCAGCCAGTTGAACACTTCCGGCCACTGCCAGGAAGATTCATCAATCACTGCCTGGGTATTATCTGGCAATACGCGCGGAATGTTTTCCCAGAAGCCGCCGCCGGTCAGGTGCGCAATGGCATGCACATCGACCTTTTCAATCAACTCCAGCACTGACTTCACGTAAATGCGGGTCGGTGCCAGCAGATGATCGGCTAATGGCTTACCATCAAGTTCGGTGGTTTGCGGATCACAACCGCTGACTTCAAGAATTTTGCGCACCAGCGAATAGCCGTTCGAGTGCGGACCGCTGGAACCGAGTGCAATCAGCACATCGCCGTCGCTGACTTTAGAGCCGTCGATGATTTCTGATTTTTCTACCACGCCAACGCAGAAACCCGCGACATCGTAATCTTCACCGTGATACATCCCCGGCATTTCTGCCGTTTCGCCACCCACCAGTGAACAGCCCGATTGCAGACATCCTTCCGCAATGCCGCTGATCACCGCTGAAGCGGTATCAACATCCAGTTTTCCGGTTGCGTAATAGTCGAGGAAAAACAGCGGTTCTGCACCTTGCACCACCAGGTCATTAACGCACATGGCGACCAGATCAATACCAATGGTGTCGTGACGTTTTAAGTCCATTGCCAGACGCAGCTTGGTACCTACGCCGTCAGTGCCGGAAACCAGCACGGGTTCACGATATTTTTGCGGCAATGCACACAGCGCACCGAAGCCGCCCAGACCGCCCATCACTTCCGGACGACGCGTTTTCTTCACTACGCCTTTGATTCTTCCAACCAGAGCATTACCCGCGTCAATATCAACACCGGCATCTTTGTAGCTAAGAGAGGTTTTATCGGTCACTGCTTGGGTCCCCACGCGTTACTTGCGGTAGAAAAATAAAATTCGGCGCAATTCTAACAGGGAAAGCAAACGTTTGCGAGACTGCTTTACACAACCTTTTTGCACGTCTTTTCCCCAGACGCGCGGCGAAAGAAGACTTGTGCCAGGGCAAAGGTTAGTTTTCGGATGGAATAATCTTCTTTCATAACCATTTGAATATAAAATAACTTTATCTCAAACCGTTATCATTTTGACTAAAGTCAACGAAAAGAATATTGCCGCCTTGAAGAAAGGAGGTATAATCCGTCGATTTTTTTTGTGGCTGCCCCTCAAAGGAGAAAGAGTATGAAGATCGTGGAAGTCAAACACCCACTCGTCAAACACAAGCTGGGACTGATGCGTGAGCAAGATATCAGCACCAAGCGCTTTCGCGAACTCGCTTCCGAAGTGGGTAGCCTGCTGACTTACGAAGCGACCGCCGACCTCGAAACGGAAAAAGTAACTATCGAAGGCTGGAACGGCCCGGTAGAAATCGACCAGATCAAAGGTAAGAAAATTACCGTTGTGCCAATTCTGCGTGCCGGTCTGGGGATGATGGACGGTGTGCTGGAAAATGTTCCGAGCGCGCGCATCAGCGTTGTCGGTATGTACCGTAATGAAGAAACGCTGGAGCCGGTACCGTACTTCCAGAAACTGGTTTCTAACATCGATGAGCGTATGGCGCTGATCGTTGACCCAATGCTGGCAACTGGTGGTTCCGTTATCGCGACCATCGACCTGCTGAAAAAAGCGGGCTGCAGCAGCATCAAAGTTCTGGTGCTGGTAGCTGCGCCAGAAGGTATCGCTGCGCTGGAAAAAGCGCACCCGGACGTCGAACTGTATACCGCATCGATTGACCAGGGACTGAACGAGCACGGATACATTATTCCGGGCCTCGGCGATGCCGGTGACAAAATCTTTGGTACGAAATAAAGAATAAAAATAATTAAAGCCGACTTTAAGAGTCGGCTTTTTTTTGAGTAAAGCGCCTATAACACATAATACAGAGGATAATACTATGACGCGCCGTGCTATCGGGGTGAGTGAAAGACCGCCACTTTTACAGACAATCCCGCTTAGTTTGCAACATTTGTTCGCCATGTTTGGTGCAACCGTCCTGGTGCCCGTCTTATTTCATATTAACCCGGCGACTGTACTGTTATTTAACGGTATTGGAACGCTGCTGTATCTCTTCATCTGTAAAGGGAAAATTCCGGCTTATCTTGGTTCCAGCTTTGCCTTTATTTCACCGGTATTGTTACTGTTGCCGTTAGGGTATGAAGTCGCGCTGGGCGGCTTTATTATGTGCGGCGTGCTGTTCTGCCTGGTTTCTTTTATCGTGAAGAAAGCGGGGACCGGCTGGCTGGACGTGCTGTTTCCACCTGCGGCAATGGGCGCAATCGTTGCCGTCATCGGTCTGGAGCTGGCGGGCGTAGCTGCCGGTATGGCGGGTTTACTCCCGGCTGAAGGGCAAACGCCAGACTCCAAAACCATCATCATCTCTATTACCACCCTGGCGGTCACGGTTTTAGGTTCCGTGCTGTTTCGTGGTTTCCTGGCAATTATCCCGATTTTAATTGGCGTGCTGGTGGGCTACGCGCTCTCTTTCGCAATGGGAATTGTCGATACCACGCCGATTATTAATGCTCACTGGTTTGCGCTGCCAACCCTCTATACGCCGCGCTTCGAGTGGTTTGCCATTCTGACTATTCTGCCAGCGGCGTTAGTGGTTATTGCCGAACACGTAGGGCACCTGGTAGTAACGGCTAATATCGTCAAAAAAGATCTGCTGCGCGATCCAGGTCTGCACCGTTCGATGTTTGCTAACGGCCTGTCGACCGTGATCTCCGGCTTCTTTGGCTCTACGCCAAATACCACTTACGGAGAAAACATTGGCGTGATGGCGATCACCCGTGTTTACAGTACCTGGGTTATCGGTGGGGCGGCGATTTTCGCTATCCTGCTTTCCTGTGTCGGTAAACTGGCTGCCGCTATCCAGATGATCCCATTGCCGGTGATGGGCGGCGTTTCGCTGCTGCTTTATGGTGTCATCGGTGCTTCCGGTATTCGTGTTTTGATCGAATCGAAAGTGGATTACAACAAAGCACAGAACCTGATCCTGACTTCCGTGATTTTGATCATCGGCGTCAGTGGCGCGAAGGTAAACATCGGCGCGGCGGAGTTAAAAGGTATGGCGCTGGCGACCATCGTCGGTATCGGCTTAAGTTTGATCTTCAAACTGATTAGTGTGCTGCGCCCTGAAGAAGTGGTGCTGGACGCAGAAGACGCGGATATAACAGACAAATAATGTACCGACCGGGCAGTGTTGCTGCCCGGTTCAAACATCATGGGATTCTGTGGTAAACTTCTCGCGATTTTGTGAAATCCTGGTTGAGGTATCTCTGAACACACCGGCACAGCTCTCTTTGCCACTTTATCTTCCTGACGACGAAACCTTTGCAAGTTTCTGGCCGGGGGATAACTCCTCTTTACTGGCTGCGCTGCAAAACGTGCTGCGTCAGGAACATAGCGGTTACATCTATCTCTGGGCACGCGAAGGCGCGGGGCGCAGCCATCTGCTGCACGCGGCTTGCGCGGAATTGTCGCAGCGTGGCGATGCGGTGGGCTATGTCCCGCTGGATAAACGCACCTGGTTTGTTCCGGAAGTGCTCGACGGTATGGAGCATTTGTCGCTGGTCTGTATCGACAACATTGAGTGTATTGCAGGCGATGAGTTGTGGGAGATGGCGATTTTCGATCTCTACAATCGAATTCTGGAATCGGGCAAAACACGATTGTTGATCACCGGCGATCGTCCACCGCGGCAGTTGAATCTGGGATTACCGGATCTCGCGTCGCGACTCGACTGGGGGCAGATCTACAAATTGCAGCCACTTTCTGATGAAGATAAGTTGCAGGCGCTACAGTTACGCGCGCGTTTGCGTGGTTTTGAACTGCCGGAAGATGTGGGGCGTTTCTTGCTGAAGCGGCTCGACAGAGAAATGCGCACGCTATTTATGACGTTGGATCAGTTGGATCGTGCGTCGATTACCGCGCAACGTAAGCTGACCATTCCGTTTGTGAAAGAAATTCTGAAGTTGTAGATAAGGTGTTTATTGTCGGATGCGGCGCGAACGCCTTATCCGAACTACGCGAAGTTAATCCATAGTATTCGTAGGCCGGATAAGACGTGGCAAGCGTCGCATCCGGCAATGTGCTTCAACTAGCGATGGAGCACATCTTAACCCACGATTTCCAGTACCTGCTCCGGTGGACGACCAATCCGCGCTTTGCCATTCGCGACCACAATCGGGCGCTCCATTAGCTTCGGATTATCCACCATTGCCTGAATCAGCGCCTCTTCGCTAAGCGAACTGTCAGCCAGGTTCAGTTCTTTATAAAGATCCTCTTTCTGGCGCATCAATTCACGGGCGCTATTCATCCCCAGCATTTTCAGCAAATCGCGCAGCGTTGCCGCATCGGCGGGTGTCTCAAGGTAGAGCACCACTTCTGGCTCCACGCCGTTTTCTTTCAGCAGGTTCAGCGTTTCCCGGCTCTTTGAACAGCGTGGGTTATGGTAGATTTTTACCTGTTTGGTCATTGTTCTTCCTTTAATGCGAATTACATCTTGGTATAAGGCTTAAAGCGTTCCTGCAGCTGGCGCAACTGGTCGATGCGCGCATCGTAACGCGCTTGTTGCAGGCTGCCTAATTTCACCTGCGAACTGGCGCTACTCAACAGCGAAATGGCCTGATCGAGTCGTCCGGCGAGCGCATAACCTTCTGCTCGCGCAGCCAGCTCCTGATCACGGTTATTTAGCGCGGCTTCCGCCTGTGCCAGCAAATCCCAGCCGTTGCTGTCATCTTTATTATTAAAGGTGTAGCGATTCAGAATATTGGCCGCTTCTTGTGGTTGACCGCCTTGCAGATAAGCGTTCGCCAGGTTGAGCTGCAACACCGGATTGGTGCGTAAATCGCGGGCATTTTTCAGGCGATTGATCGCTTCATTGGCTTTGTTTTGCCCAAGATCGATATCAGTAGCCAGATCGAGATACCATGCGTTGCCAGGTTCTGCCGCCAGTAACGGTTGCAGCGTTTTACGCGCCTCGTCGTATTTATTGGCTTCCATCGCCTGTAAAGCACGACCATATTGCGCTGCTCGTTGCTGACGAACGTTTCCTTTCGCCCATTCATCCAGCAAATCACTGGTGAGCTGGTTACGTCCGGAATTATACATCCCCAGTGTGCGCGCTTTCGCCAGATAGAAATCTTCCGACGACTGCACCACCATCGGGCGCATCTGATTAGCACGGTTGCGGGCATCTGCCAGACGACTTTCCGGCAACGGGTGAGTCAATAAAATTTCCGGCGGGCGCGAGGAGTAACGCGCCTGATCGAGTAATTTTTCGAGGAAGGTTGGCATCGCCTGCGGATCGAATCCCGAGCGTTGCAGCACCTGAATACCAATGCGGTCCGCTTCCTGTTCATTTTGCTGGGTGAAACTGATCATCCCCTGACGCGTTCCCGCCAGTGTACCGGTCAGCGCCGCCATCCCCGCCTGCGGACTGGCCATCGCCAGTAAAATAGAACCTAACGCGCCGACCCAGGTCAGCGGCGCGCTGCGCTGCTGATCTTCCATCGCTCGCGCCAGGTGACGTTGGGTGACGTGGGAGATTTCGTGCGCCATAACTGAAGCCAGTTGACTTTCGTTATCGGAATAACGGAACAGGGCAGAGTGCAGCACCACGTTGCCGCCAAAGAAAGCAAAGGCGTTAATTTCGTCGTTGTTGATCAGAAAAAAATGAAACGGTGTCTTAACCGAATTGGCATGCGAAACCAGACGCATCCCCAGCGAATTAATATATTGCGTTAACAGCGGGTCATTAATTAACGGCGCGCTGCCGCGTAGCTGGCGGACATAATAGTCGCCCATCTGCATTTCCTGACCAATGGAAAGCGTGCTTCCTGCGGAGGTTCCCATATCCGGCAAGGTGTCTGCGCTGTCGGCAAACGCCGGGGCTACCTGACCAATGGTCATTGCAGCAATGAGGGTTGCAACCAGGTTTTTTTTCAACTGCCTGAACATAACCTCTATCCTGTATTTCTGAAGATAGTCATTTGACCGATACTGTGAAATATCGTTCCCACCGCGCCGCCTTTGAGTGTAACGGCGAAGATTAGCCCACTCAAATGACTTTTCAGTTTCCTGAATCCGTCATAAAAAGCGAAGTCTTTTTTGTGACATTTCGATACAATTGCGGATCGCAATCCCGCTCTTGAGGTTCAGGGAAGGTCTTTATGCTCGAAATGTTGATGCAATGGTATCGCCGCCGTTTTAGCGACCCGGAAGCGATTGCCTTGCTGGTTATTTTAGTTGCCGGATTTGGCATTATCTTTTTCTTTAGTGGCCTGCTTGCTCCGTTGCTGGTGGCTATTGTGCTGGCCTATTTGCTGGAATGGCCAACCGTGCGCCTGCAATCTATTGGCTGCTCCCGCCGCTGGGCGACGTCGATTGTATTGGTGGTTTTCGTCGGTATATTGCTACTGATGGCGTTCGTGGTACTGCCTATCGCCTGGCAACAGGGCATCTACTTAATCCGCGATATGCCGGGGATGCTCAATAAGCTTTCTGACTTTGCCGCCACGTTGCCGCGCCGCTATCCGGCGTTAATGGATGCGGGCATTATTGATGCAATGGCCGAAAATATGCGCAGTCGGATGCTGACTATGGGCGATTCGGTGGTGAAAATTTCCCTCGCCTCGCTGGTCGGTTTGCTGACCATAGCCGTCTATCTGGTGCTGGTGCCATTGATGGTCTTCTTCCTGCTGAAAGACAAAGAGCAGATGCTGAACGCCGTTCGCCGGGTGCTGCCGCGTAACCGTGGACTGGCAGGACAGGTGTGGAAGGAGATGAATCAACAAATCACCAACTATATCCGCGGCAAAGTGCTGGAGATGATCGTAGTAGGGATCGCCACCTGGCTGGGGTTCTTGCTCTTCGGGCTGAACTATTCGCTGCTGCTGGCGGTGCTGGTCGGCTTCTCGGTTCTTATTCCGTACATTGGCGCATTTGTGGTGACCATTCCGGTGGTTGGCGTGGCGCTATTCCAGTTTGGCGCAGGTACTGAATTCTGGAGCTGCTTCGCGGTGTATCTGATTATTCAGGCGCTGGACGGCAACCTGTTAGTACCGGTGTTGTTCTCCGAAGCGGTTAACCTGCATCCGCTGGTGATTATTTTATCAGTAGTGATCTTCGGTGGTTTGTGGGGATTCTGGGGCGTATTCTTCGCCATTCCATTGGCGACGCTGATCAAAGCCGTGATCCACGCCTGGCCCGATGGGCAAATCGCGCAAGAATAATCTTCAGCCCGACGAACTGTTTCGCCGGGCTGATTTTTCAGGATTCCTGACGTAAATAAATAGCCCGATAACAAATACTCACCAGCACTGCACCGCCGATAATATTACCCAGCATCACCGGGAGCAGATTGGCGGTAATAAAATGGCTGACCGTCAGTGCCGGAAAATTGTCTGCGCTACTGTGCGCCAGTTGCCGAAGGGGCGTGGGGCAAAATGGCGAATGGCAATGGCGAACGGAATCACAAACAAATTGGCGATACAGTGCTCAAAGCCACTGGCGACAAACAGGGTGATGGGCAAAATCATAGCGACGATTTTGTCGCATAATGAACGCCCGCAATAACTCATCCACAGCGCCAGGCAAACCATCAGATTGCACATAATGCCGAGGCTGACAGATTCAGTAAATGTATGATGCATTTTGCCCTCGGCGCAGTGTAAAACCGCGACTCCCCACATCGCGTTTTCACTCATCACCAGCCCGGAAAACCAGATTAACAAACTGAAACAGGCAATACCTGCCAGATTACCGCAGGCCACCAGAAGTGCGTTAATCAGCCAAGTTCGCCAACTAATAACGCCCCGACTTTTTGCCATCACCGTCATTACCGACGAGGTGAACAGGCTGGTGCCACAAACCGCCAGCAAAATAAAGCCGAGTGTAAAGCAAAGGCCGCCCACCAGATGGGTTAATGCCTGTGAAGACGGGGCATCGGCGATAACGGAAAGGTAAAAAGTAAATCCGATCGCCATAAACACGCCAGCGGACATCGCCATTAAAAAGACCGACACTTTACTGCGGGCAATTTTATGGGAGGCAATCCGTTCAGCGATTGCCGCTTTTCTGGCGCTCAACTGCAAGTCGAAAGAGAGTTTGTTTCTCATGCATACTCCTGCAAAAGCAGATTACAACACCTCGCGAACCGAGATCCCCAGACGCTGCATTCGTGACAGCAGCGTGGTGCGCTTCATCCCTAATCGTGTCGCCGCGCCACGGGGCCCGGCAACAATGCCATTGGTTTCTCGCAATACCTGAACAATGCGCTGACGTTCTTCTTCGTCATTCTCTGGCGTCGTCGGGTGCAGCAACTGCGCCATTGAACTGCGAAGCGCTGAATCTTCATTTAGCGTCGGCAGTAAACGGCTTTGTCGGACATTTAGATGTAAATTCAGATTGTTACCACGAGTCAACAGTACCGCCCGCTCAATCACGTTTTCCAGCTCGCGCACGTTGCCCGGCCAATCCCACGACATCAACTGGCGTAGCGCCTCGGTCGGGATGGCGTCAATTGCGCGATTCATATGGCGCGCCATTTTTTGCGTGAAATGCTTTGCTAAAAGAGGGATATCTTCCGGACGATCGCGTAGCGGCGGCAATTCCAGTGGGAAGACATTCAGGCGATAAAAGAGATCGCTGCGAAACTGGCGATCTTCAACCATTTGCCACAAATCACGGTTGGTGGCGGCAATGACTCTGACATTCACCGGGATCGTTCTACTCCCGCCGAGACGCTCAATCTCCCGCTCCTGCAATACGCGCAGCAATTTAGGCTGAAGTTCTAACGGCAGATCGCCAATTTCATCGAGAAACAACGTACCGCCATCGGCAATTTCAAAACGACCACGATGGGTATTAATCGCACCAGTAAACGCCCCTTTGTCATGACCGAATAACTCACTTTCCAGAAGACTGGCGGGGATGGCAGCGCAGTTGATTTTGACCAGCGGCTTGTCGCGTCGCGGGCTAAGTTGATGGATCGCTCTGGCGATCACCTCTTTGCCAGTTCCGGTTTCACCGCAAATCAACACCGTACTGTCGCTCTTCGCCACAATATCTACCTGCTGGAGCAGGTCTTCCATTGCCTGGCTTTGATAGATAATGTCACCGACGCCCAGATTCGAAAGGAGCTGCTCGCTAAGCTGGTGGTTTTCTTGCTGCAAACTTTCCTGCAAATCGGTCATGCTACGCCAGGCATCGGCATTGCCAACGGCAATAGCGATGCGATCGGCTATGTGTTGTAGTAGCTGGCAGTTTTCCTCACTAAAGAGAGTGGAAGAGGTATGCGCCAGTAACAATGCACCCGGTGTATGGTTGCCAAAGGTAAGCGGTATCAGGAGCGCAGATTCGCAGCCGTTAGATGCAAGTAAGAGTAATAACGGGTCGCGTTGCCAGAGAAACAGATCGTCTGCACGGTGCGTCAAGGTCGGTTGTCGGGTTTGTAGCGTTTGTGTCAGCAATACACTGTCGCCAGGCATATTGCGTGGCAGACACGCACAATGTGAGGCAGAAAGATCGCTGCACCACAGGCTGAACTTCTCGTTCTTTCGATGATCGCCCAGTACCATACTGACTGAAGCCAGACCGAAAAAATGATGGATCTCACGAGCGACGTCAGCGATCAGATCGTCGAGATCAAGATGTGACAGCACTGCATTAGTGATATCCACCAGTACCCGATGATGATCGCGATCTTTCTCCAGCAAACGCAGCGCCACCTGTTGTTCTTCATCATTGAGCCATGATTGCAGAACCGGGGTGATAATGCGTGCCAGCCAGTTAAACAGTGTGCAATCCTGGGGAGTAAAACGGCTGCCGTGGGTACGAATAAAGCGTAGCTCCGCCATTCCACTACTGCCGAGAAGGACGGCGTGACGCGAATAATCGACCATCTCGCCCTGATACTCTACTGTTGCCGTCACATCGCTGCCATCATCATGGTAGCGGTAATAGAAGTTGCTTTTGAGAACATGCAGTTCAATAAGTTGTACCGGGCTGAACGGCGGCGGCAGCGGGATGAAGGCGCGTAATAAAGACGCCTTGCCGTGTTTCTGTGCTAACCGCTCCGCGAGCATTCCGTTTACCGCTTCAATTGTTATTCCTTGTGGCGGGGCAAACATCGCCTCGTCTGACATAGCCATCAACAGTCCTTATTAATGAGAAATCCTTCTCACGCAATTTTTCTGGCCATCAGATAGATGGCCGGTTCCTGCACAATTTCATCCAACAGATGAATGAATTGAATGCTACGCGCCTGCCACACAGACGTCGCGTCATCTGCCAGTAGCGCGAATGCCCGGGTCAACAGGGCGGTGTGGCTGGCGTCAATAACAATCTCACCAAAGGTCATCACCCCCAGCATCTTACGTCGGGCTTGCTCCTCTTCGACCTGTGCAAGCCAATCTTCGTATTCCGTCAGTGGGCAGCGGAAGGCGACATTCAGACAATCAATCACGCCAACGTGATGACCGATAGCCAGCGAGTAATACATTACCTGAGAGCTGTGTTCCGGCATCTCGTCGCTACTGGCGACAAACTTTTTTCGCAGCGTCCAGAAAACAATTTCCCCGCACTCCTCAGCCATGTAACCCCCGGAGAACGCGAAAGAGTTGCTGAACGATACTATTGAGACGCGGATCGTCGGCTTCGCGCAACCAGGTGTTAACCCGATTTCCTGTAGGATCGTCGCTTAAATGGCGCAGGAGCCGATCGCAAATTTCTCGCCCCTGACGATAGCCCGCCAGCCGCCGCGCTTCTCGCTCAATGGCGATACGCTGTGATGGCGGGATCTGTGGCCACAACGGTTGCATAGTCACCCCGGTGGGATCGCGATAATCCACAGCGTGAATCTTCTGTTGCAGCAAACCGAGCGCCACGGCGAAACCGTGAATGGTGGCGGCCGGTGTTGGCGGGCAGCCGGGGATCCAAACATCAATGGGGACAATGGTGTCGCTGCCGCCCCAGACGCTGTAGAGATCGTGGAAAATACTGCCGCCGACACCGCACGCGCCGTAGGAAACACAGATTTTATGATCGGGGGCAGACTCATACGCCCGAAGTGCAGGCATACGCATCGCCCGGGTGACTGCGCCAGTAAATAACAAAATATCGGCGTGACGCGGTGATGAAACAACCTTAATGCCAAAACGTTCTGCGTCGAATACTGGTGTGATGGCAGCAAAAATTTCGATTTCACAGGCGTTGCAGCCGCCGCAATCGACGCGATAAACGTAAGCCGAGCGACGGATATCCTGTAGCAAATGCTGCTTCATCTTTTGCGTTTGCTCGTCCAGCGTGATGGGCTGGCTGACATATTGCGTAAGCACTGGACTCATAGCTGCTCCTTAGCCACCAGCGGTACATCTGTATCGTCGTTGATCAGCGTCGCGCGTTGTTTGCACTCCGGGCAGACGCTCGCTTGCGCCCGCAACATTTCGCGGTTTTGTGGCGCATTTTGTTGCTGTGCCAACAATTCAGCAGCCAGTGCGACGGTTTTTTGCGGGGCAAACGGGCGTTCGCAACGGCTGCAACGTTGTAGATGGAACGTCGCGCGGGTATAGAGATCGGCTTTATTGGTGACGGTCAGTTCAAAGTTATTGGTAAGCTGGATGGCTCTGGTCGGGCACACTTCTTCACAACGTCCGCAGTAAATACAACGCCTCAGATAGAGCTGCCAGGTGCGCGAATTTTGCTGGTCGTCGGTCTGGATAGTCAGCGCATTTGCCGGACAAGCACAGGCGCCGCAGGCAATACATTGGCTGGGCATCAGGTCCGGTTTCCCGCGAAAGCCTGGGCTGACCTCCAGTGGCGCGAAGGGATATTTCACCGTCGCGGTTCCGGCGCGCATAATAGTTTTCAGTAACTTCAGCATCTTCTGTCCTTACTTCAGCGGCGAACGGTTACGATCAATGCCGTAGCGTTCGATCTCTTTATACGGCACGGTTTTTGACTGGCGCTTGCGCACATCTACCAGCGTCACACGGTCGGTACAGGAGTAGCAGGGATCAAGGCTACCGATAATCAGCGGTGCGTCAGAAACGGTATTGCCGCGCAGCATGTAACGCAACACCGGCCAGTTGGCGTAGGTGGCGGCACGACAGCGCCAGCGGAACAATTTTTGGTTATCACCGAGCATGCTCCAGTGCACGTCTTCACCGCGTGGCGCTTCAACAAAGCCCAGCGCGAATGCGTGAGGTTTATAGCTAAAGCCTTCGGTCAGCAGCGGGGTATCCGGCATGTTGTCGAGGGCAAATTCCAGCATTGCCAGCGAATCAAACGTCTCTTTGACACGGACCATCACGCGGGAGAAAACATCGCCGCCGGTGAAGGTAAACAGTGTTTTTGGAATATTGCCGTAGTCGGCGTAGGGGTGATCAAAGCGCAAATCACGGGCAAAACCACTGCCGCGGATCAGCGGCCCTACAGGGCTATAATCACGGGCGATTTGTCGGTCGAGAATGCCAATGCCCTGAGTGCGTTGTTCCATATTCGGCATAGCAAGCAGCATCTCTACCAGCTCCGACACGTCGGCGCGCATCTCGCGCACCAGTTTCAGCGTTTGCAGACGTTGCTCTTTGAGAATATCGCGGCGAACACCACCAATCAGATTCAGACCGTAGGTTTTACGCGACCCGGTCAGCAATTCCGCCATCGTCATCGACTTTTCCCGCACGCGGAAAAATTGCATAAAGCCGGTATCAAAACCAACAAAATGGCAGGAGAGGCCAAGGTTGAGCAAATGACTGTGTAGCCGTTCGACTTCCAGCAGAATCGAGCGAATGGTATGCGCTCGTTGCGGCACCTCAATCCCCAGTGCATTTTCAACCGAGTTGGTATAGGCCACACTGTGGGCAAAACCGCAAATCCCACACACGCGGTCCGATAAGAAGGTCACTTCGTTGTAGCCCATCCGCGTTTCTGCCAGTTTCTCCATGCCGCGATGGACATAAAACAGGCGGTAATCAGCATCGACAATTTGCTCGCCATCCACAAACAAGCGGAAGTGACCCGGTTCATCGGAGGTGATATGCAGCGGGCCGACAGGGATCACCCGCGCATCGCTGTTGCCCTCATTGATAAACGCATACGTTTCGGAATCTGTCGTCGGTTCAGGGCGCAGTCGATAATCCATCGCATCTTTGCGCAGCGGATGCATATCTTCCGGCCAGTCATCGGGCAACACCAGGCGACGCTGATCCGGCAGGCCAACCGGAATCAGCCCGTACATATCGCGAATTTCTCGCTCGCCCCAGACCGCGGCAGGGACGCGCGGTGTGACTGACGGAAACTCCCGACTGTCGGCATCGACCAGTGCCTTCACCACGATCCAGCATTTTTCGGCCCCTTCCATTGAAAGGGCATAATAAACCGCGTAATGACCGTTAAGTGTCCGCTCGTCGTTGCCAAACAGGACTGGAAGCTAGCCATCATGTTGATAATAAAGATAATGTACAACGTCAGGCAGCAGATTGATTTTCACCGTAATGGTGACCTGTTCAGGCGTTTGTCGCTCTTCATCCAGCACCGCGCCGGGGAACTGCGTTTTCAGGGCGGCGAGAATCGCTTCGCCACGATTTGACGATGAATTAACGTTCACTGTGTTTCTCCGAAACAGATGCGGTGCCTGAAGGCAAAAAATCATGCCAGGTGCTACGTTGTGCAGGCAGGTCGTGCGTCCCTGAGAGGACTATAGTGGAAGCGCCCGCCAGGATCCTGATGACAGGTTGTGGAATATGCGTTCCCATCGCCAGCATCATGACCAGCAGAATCACCATTGGCGAGGTGGTCAACCAGCCGAGATCACCCCGGTTAACGGCCTGCGGCGGTTTCGCCATTAACACCCGCGCAGCCATCCGTACCAGGCCCGCCAGCACCAGCGTTAACAGCAATAACAGCAGGACGATAATCAGCAGGTGATTACGTGCCAGTCCTGCGGTAACGGTCATAAATTCGCTAAGAAAAATGTTGAAGGGCGGCATCCCTGCCAGCGCCAGCGCACCGCCGCCAAACAGCACGGCGGTAAATGGCATGATTTTGAGCATCCCACAGACGACGTTGAGATCGCGCGTGCCGTACTTGAGCAGTACATTGCCGGAACCGCAGAACAGCAGCGTTTTTGCCAGACTGTGGTTTAAGGTGTGCAGCAGCGCGGCAAAAATTCCCAGCGGCCCGCCAATGCCTAGCGCCACCGCGACCAGCCCCATGTTCTCCACGCTGGAGTACGCCAGCAGACGCTTAATGTCCCGCTGTACCAGAATGAAAAATGCCGCCACGGCAACCGACAACATGCCGAAGATGAGCAACAACCGGTTGGGGAAATCGCTGCCGATGGCCTGGCAGATAATGATGTAATAGCGAATTAGCACCAACAGCGCGCAGTTCAGCAATACGGCGGAGAGCAGGGCGCTGACCGGACTCGGTGCTTCACTGTGAGCATCCGGCAGCCAGGCGTGCATGGGAAATAGCCCGGTTTTGGTGCCAAAGCCAATTAGCACAAACACAAAGGCCAACAGCATTAATGTTGGATCAAGCAAGGACGATTGCTTAAGAACCTCGCTCCAGAATATCGCCATTTCTGCCTGCGGCATAACGCTGGCGGCGTTGGCGTATACCAGCACGGTACCGAACAGACCAAAAGCGACACCAACAGTACAAATAATGATGTACTTCCATGCTGCTTCCAGCGATGAACGCTGACCGTAAATGCCTACCAGAAACGCCGAGCTTAAGGTGGTGGCTTCGATCGCCGCCCACATCACAATCAGGTTATTGCTGGTAACAACCAGCAGCATGGTGAACAAAAACAGATGGAAGAAACCGTAGTAATCGCACAGTGTAACGGGTGAAAGCTCGCCGTGTGCCACTTCATGACGCATGTAGCCAATCGAGTAAACACCGGTGAGAAAGCCAATCACACCAAGAATGGCGAGGAACAAACCGCCCAGACCATCAATATGAAGCCACAGTCCCGCAGCGAATATTTCTCCTGCATCAGCGGCAGTTTGGACCACCCAGAGTGCCAGAATCAGCAGCAGTGTGATCCCTAAGCTATGTAATACAGTCACCGTACAAGTCGCAGAGAGCCCCCGTTTCCGGCAGGCAAAACAGAGCAGCGAAAAAAGCAGCGGCGTGAGCAGGAGTAAAGCGAACATCACAGAATAACTCATCTCATTATCCCTTCAGCGCGGTCAAGTTGTTCACGTCCAGCGTGCCGTGGGTACGCCATATTTTTCGTGCCAGTAACACCATCACAATGACGGCGAAGATGGCGTCGGTAGCGATACCTATTTCCACCAGTTCCGGTGCTCGCCAGGCAAGAAGCGCCAGCACCAGATGGGAGCCGTTTTCCATCAGGCAGTAACCAAAAATTTGCCGCAGGATATTGCGCTGGCTGACAATGCACAGCAGGCCAAGCAGAAAATGACCTAACGCTACCGCCAGCGCCGGTTTCAGCCCGGTAGCCATCGGTAGCTTCACGGGCTGAACGACAAATGCGCAAAGCAGGACAATTAACGCCGCGAGCAGTGCCATCATTGCCGGACCGAATAACGCTTTTTCCGGGATGTTCTGGGGAATATTTCGTGCAGCGTAAGTCATGATTAACGGTACCAGCAGCACTTTGGTGATAAAGGCACTGGCGGACCAGATCAGCAGTTGCTCTGCGGCGAACAGGCACGAGAGAGTGGCGAAAATAGACACCAGCACCAGCGACTGGCAGGCGTAAAATCCGCATGACAGGCGATAGCTTTTGACGCTAATCACAAACAGCGATGTCAGCATCATCAGTCCCGCCAGATTATTTACGATCATAGAACCGGTCATTCATCATCTCCTTACTGCAACCAGGTCGCGGCGATTACGCTGGAAATCAGCGACATCACAATCAGTACAATCAACACCAGGCGCATTGACCCTGGCAGCGGTGCGGCATCGGCGACGGCCTCGCTCGGTTTGCCAGGCACAACGCGACCAAACCAGCGAATAAACCAGGCGAAACTGGCGACCGATTCAATCATCAGCAGAATCATGGCGGGCAGCAGGATCCAGTACTCCACTGACAACGCAAAACAGGCGGCAAACAGCGGGAATTTACTGAAGAAGCCGTTGAACGGCGGCACACCGGTAATCGCCAGCGCTGCCACGCAGAAACCCACGCCTGGCAACGGCAGGGTGTGCAATACGCCACGCAGACGCGGCAACAAGCGCGTGCCGCAGTTGTAACTCAGCGCACCTGCTACAAGGAAAAACAGGCTTTTAGCGAACGCGTGGTTGACGATGTAGGCGATGCTGCCCTCCAGTGCCAGCCGCCCACTTTCACCATCGATGCGGCGTGGAGATAGGCGCTGATCGGTGTTGGCGCTTCCATTGCGTCCGGTAGCCACGCTTGCATCGGTAGCTGGGCCGATTTCCCCCACGCGGCAAACAGGATGCCGCCATAAACCAGATAACGTGCGTCGCCATGTAACTCGCTCATCGCGCTAAGCACAAACGTTCCGGTCTGCAAAAACAGCGTGGCGGCGGCAAGATACAACCCCAACGAACCGATATGGGTGATAAGCAACGCTTTTAGTGCTGAACGCTGCGCTTTATCGCTCTGGTAATAACTGATCAACGCCCAGGAGCAGCCGCCCTAATTTCAAAAAACAACAACTGACCGAGCAGCGTCGAGGAGAGTACCAGTCCCGCCATCGCGCCGATAAACACCAGCAAAAATGCGTAATAACGATTCGTGCCGTTATGCGGGTGTTCGCGATTTTTATCCGTCAGATAACCCGTGGAGTAGATCGTGACCAGCAAACCGAGAAACACCACCACAAACAGAATCAGCGTACTCACGCGATCAATGACCAGGCCAAACAATGCCACATCCCCCACGTTGACCAACGTCAACGTGACGGCAACTTTATCGGCCTGATAAAACGCGGAGATCAGCGACAACATGCACAGCGTGGTCAGTGCGGCGAATAAAACCCCCATTCGGCGGCCCGACGTTGTGGCGAAAACGAAACGACCAGTGCGCCGATAAAAGGCAGCATTAACGTCGTCAGAGCAAGATTTTCCATATTCCGTCAGTGCTCCTTACAGACCGGTTAACCAGAAGACCCATGCAAGCGCAGCAAGGCTGAAGCCAAGCCAGGTCACATGGTGAATGAGTAAAAAACGCCCGCGTGCCAGCGTGTTTTCTGCGATTGAGGCCAGTACAAAAATCAGCAAAACCTTGAGCAGCGTAACGACAAGTGAAGTCAGCAGGCAGGCGAGAGAAAGTTCTTGCGCGCGCCCAAAGAGCAGAAACAGGGCCACAAACAGTGCTGCCATCACGACCTGTTTCAGCCCCAGCCCCCATTTCGCTAGCGCCAGCCCGGCACCGGAATATTCGGTCAGCGGGCCTTCCTGTAATTCCTGTTCTGCTTCAGCAACATCAAAGGGAATTTTTCCCATCTCAATGAAGCAGGCAAAACCACAGGCCAGTAACGCCAGTACGGTGGTTAGCGGCGAGTTCCAGCCCGTTGCCAGCGTATTGCTGATCATCTCGATATGCGTGGAACCTGCTATCAGCGCCAATACCAGCAGTGAGAGAATGAGCATGGGTTCGACCAGAATGCCGAGCGTCAACTCGCGACTGGCACCGACTCCCGCAAACGGGCTTCCGGTATCCAGCCCGGAAAGAGCAAAGAAAAAACGAAACAGGGCAAGAAGATAGATAAGGGTGATCAGATCGCCGCCGCCCGCAAAAGGGGAAACGGTAATAAAAAGTGGTAGGGCCATCGCCAGCACCAGCATGCTGCTGATTAATACCCACGGCATCAGGCGGAACATCAGACCTGAAGATATAGGCGCAACTTCCTGGCGTTTAAACAGTTTGTGGATATCGCGATAATCCTGCCAGATCCCCGGCCCGCGGCGGGAGTGCATACGCGCGCGTATCTGCCGGGAAATACCCGTAAAAAGCGGGGTTAGCAGCAGAATCACGGCCTGTGCTAACGCAAAAATGACCAGATATCCGTCGCAAAGAGTTTGTCTCATGGTGATTTCCTTAGACGGCAATAGCGATTAGCAGCACAACCAGTGCGGCGACCACATACAGGCAATAGAGACGAAAGTCGCCGCTTTGCAGATGCTGTATTTCTTTGGCCAGCCGTTGGGTGGCGCTCACGATGGGGCGGATCACCCGCTCATCCCAGAAGGGTTCTGTGCTCTGAGCCCTGGCGGTGACGTGCGCAAGACCTTTATTTAGCCTCAGCGTAGGGTCGAACTGTTGTCGTAGACGAAATAGCGCAGAAAAGACCACACGCAGCGGCTGCATCACGCCATTGCCTGACGGGGCCATCGCATTTTCCCAGCCGTAGCCGCATGCCCAGGCATCTCCTGTGCGACGAAACGCTGCGCGGCGCGAACGACACCACAGCCAGTAAAGGCCAGGCAGCAAAGGCATCGCCAGTAGTAACAGCAACAGTAATGAGGGGGTGACCCGTGTATGAAACGTGCCGGGTACAAGTGCTATTCCGCTGGCGACAGTGACGGGAGGGGTATTGGTAAACGCATGGGCAATATGCATTATCTTCGGTGCCAGCCAACTGGCACTAAGCGCAATTAATACGCAGAGTGCCGCGAGCAGTAGCATGGCGACGATCATCGTATTTGGCACTTCCTGTGCCTCTTCAGCGTGTGTACTGCGCGGCGCACCACAGAAAGTAATACCGTACATTTTGACGAAGCACATTACTGCCAGCCCACCAGTGACTGCCAGCATTACCATAGCAATAGGACCCGCAAGTTGTAGCGCTACGGCTTCCACACGACTTAGTGAGAACAGCGACTGCCAGGTGTACCATTCGCTGATAAAACCATTCAGCGGAGGAATGGCTGATATCGCGAGGCAACCAATCAGGCATGCTGCGGCTGTCCACGGCATCCGTTTCGCCAGTGCCCCCATTTTTTCCATGTCGTGGGTATGCAAACGCGAAATAATCGCACCCGCGCCGAGAAATAGCAGCCCTTTGAACAGCGCATGGTTGAGCAGATGAAACAGTGCGCCGAGCAGTCCAACCACGGTGAGCAGCGGGTCGTGCAGTGACAGACCGTCCATCGCCACACCGACCGCCAGCAAAATAATGCCGACGTTTTCGACGGTACTCCAGGCCAGCAGCCGTTTGATATCCTGTTCCGCCAGTGCATACAGCACGCCCAGGAGCGCGGAGATTGCGCCGATCGCCATCACCAGAGTGCCCCACCACAGAGGCAAACCCGTTTGCGCCAGCAGATCCATCGCTACTTTCAGGATGCCGAAAATACCGATTTTGACCATTACGCCAGACATCAACGCCGAAGCGTGCGATGGTGCGGCAGGGTGAGCGCGCGGCAACCAGCTGTGCAACGGCATCATCCCGGCTTTCGCGCCAAAACCGAAAAAGGCCAGCAGAAACACCGCCGACGCCAGCCCCGGAGAAAGTGAAAGCGTGCGAAACTGGCAAAATCGAGGCTGCCGCTTTCGCGCCCCATCAGCAAGAAGGCGATCATAATCAGCACCGATCCGGCGTGGGCGATAAAAAAGTAGAGCATGCCAGCGTTGATCGACGTTTTATCCTGCCTGGCAATGACCAGAAACCAGGAAGACAGCGACATCATTTCAAACAGCACGATGAACCAAAAAGCGTTGTCCATCACCAGCAGGGCAACCATCGATGCGATGAAAAGATTCATAAAGAAGCCCATCGCCGCCGCGCCTTTGCCCTCGTATTCGCGCATATAAGTCAATGAATAGAGCGAACAAACCACCACCAGCAAGGAGATAACCAGCACCATAAATGCCGAGAGGCTATCCATTCGCAGGGTTAAATCGGCAAAGTCAAAAGGGGTGGCAAAATGGGCGACTAAAGTTACACCAGCATGTAATTGCGTAATTCCGCTGATGATGCCAATCACGCCGCCCACCAGCGATGTGATGCCGGAAAGCTTAATAGCCAGTCTGTCCAGACCGAGTAAAAACAGCGAAGCCAGACTGGCAAACAGATAGAGGATCAGCGACCAGGTTAATAATTGCAGGGCATCCATTAGTGTTGCTCCTGAGTGAGGGAAAGGGGATCCTCCCCGCCATTGGCAAACCAGCTTGCGGCAAGGCGCTGTTTTTCTTTCATCTGACGTTGCAGGCTATCGTCGGTGATCAGCCGTAACGCCTGATTCGGGCAAGCGCGAACGCAGGCCGGACCTTCTGGCAAGAAATCACACAGGTCGCATTTCACCGCGACGGTCTGGACACCCGGTTCCCAGCGCAGCAACGCATGTTGGGGCAGCACGTTTTCTTCGCCGTCTTTGAGTGAGCCTTCAGCCTGAAAAACATATTGCGCATGGGCATTCACCGGACGGCTTCCTGAAGCGCTGATTGCGCCAAATGGGCAGACCACGGCGCAAAGCTTGCAGCCAATACAGAGGCTTTCGTTGAGTTGGATCGCATCATCCCTCTGAGAGATGGCATTGACCGGGCAGACCTGCAGGCAAGGGGCTTCCTCACAGTGATGACACACGACAGGGGCAGTGATTGTTGACGTCTTCGCCAGGGCCAGGCGCGGGTGTTGCTGTAAACCTTGCGTTTTATGCACGTCCGAACAGGCAGCGAGACAGGTATTACATCCTGTACACCACAGTGGTTCGGCCACCACAAAGCGGTTCATGTCGGCTCCTTGAAAATGATATGAAACATTGCATTTCATATTGCATAAAGGATGCCATTCTGATTAACTCAATATATTCAATAAGTTATGTATTGATTGGATTCTGAACGGTACAAAAATGATGGTCATTAACGTTCAGCAAAAAATGGATTCGACACCCGTGTCGCAGGGGAAAGCGAGAATGTGATCTTGATCACGAGAAGTGAGGTATGCTGGCCGCAAGCGCAGCCAGCACGGAATGGAGCAAAGTAATCAGGCGTGTTCTTTCAGCCAGTTCAGCACAACGTCGTGGTGATTGCTGGTTTTGAAATCGTCAAAGACATGTTCGATTTTGCCATCAGCGTCAATCAGGAAGCTGATGCGATGAATGCCATCGTAGGTTTTGCCCATGAAGGACTTTTCACCCCAGACGCCGAATTGTTCGCACACCTGGTGGTCCTCATCAGACAGGAGCGTAAAGTTAAGCAGCTCTTTTTCCGCAAAACGGGAGAGTTTTTCGGGTTTATCGGTGCTGATACCCAGCACATCAACGCCCGCTTTTTTCAACTCATCCATGTTATCGCGTAAGCCGCAGGCCTGTACGGTACAGCCGGGGGTCATGGCTTTCGGGTAGAAATAAACCAGAACACGCTGTCCCTGGAAGTCGGTCAAATTAACTTGTTCTCCGTCTTGATCCGGCAAGCTAAATTTCGGTGCGATATCACCGGCTTTCAGTGGATTCATTACTTAACTCCATCCTGTTCATCATGTTGGGAATAATTGACGACGTTAATACTGCCTTGTGCATTGAGTTCTGTACATAGGGCTTTGAACGCTTGCTCAATATTTGCTGCGTCCGCAGATGCGGGGCTGTGGGCGGTTATCTGAATATGCAACTGCGCAGCCCGTTCATTTTCAGCAGGTTGTGTGCGCGACACCAGCTCCGCAATGTTCATATGATGCGCGTCGAAAAGTGCTGTGAAGCGTTCAATTAAATGCGGGGAGTCTGCCACATCGACCTGAACCCAGACAGATGCTGGCATTGGCGGACGCGGACGCGCCGTCGTGCGCTTCATCACGATTAAAAGATCCAGTTCGGCACCTTTCAACGGTAACGTTGATTCAATCAGAGTAATGGCATTCCATGAACCGGAAAGCAGCATAATAAACGTGAACTCTTCTCCCAGCATCGCCAGGCGACTGTCTTCAATATTACAGCCGCAACTACTGACATGACGGGTGATGGTGTTCACAATTCCAGGGCGATCGGCACCCAACGCAGTGATCACCAGATAATGTTGCGATGACAGTGTCAAACTGGTTATTCCTTTAAGGGGTGAGTTGTTCTTAAGGAAAGCATAAAAAAAACATGCATACAACAATCAGAACGGTTCTGTCTGCTTGCTTTTAATGCCATACCAAACGTACCATTGAGACACTTGTTTGCACAGAGGATGGCCCATGTTCACGGGAAGTATTGTCGCGATTGTTACTCCGATGGATGAAAAAGGTAATGTCTGTCGGGCTAGCTTGAAAAAACTGATTGATTATCATGTCGCCAGCGGTACTTCGGCGATCGTTTCTGTTGGCACCACTGGCGAGTCCGCTACCTTAAATCATGACGAACATGCTGATGTGGTGATGATGACGCTGGAGCTGGCTGATGGGCGCATTCCGGTAATTGCCGGGACCGGCGCTAACGCTACTGCGGAAGCCATTAGCCTGACGCAGCGCTTCAATGACAGTGGTATCGTCGGCTGCCTGACGGTAACCCCTTACTACAATCGTCCGTCGCAAGAAGGTTTGTATCAGCATTTCAAAGCCATCGCTGAGCATACTGACCTGCCGCAAATTCTGTATAATGTGCCGTCCCGTACTGGCTGCGATCTGCTCCCGGAAACGGTGGGCCGTCTGGCGAAAGTAAAAAATATTATCGGAATCAAAGAGGCAACAGGGAACTTAACGCGTGTAAACCAGATCAAAGAGCTGGTTTCAGATGATTTTGTTCTGCTGAGCGGCGATGATGCGAGCGCGCTGGACTTCATGCAATTGGGCGGTCATGGGGTTATTTCCGTTACGGCTAACGTCGCAGCGCGTGATATGGCCCAGATGTGCAAACTGGCAGCAGAAGGGCATTTTGCCGAGGCACGCGTTATTAATCAGCGTCTGATGCCATTACACAACAAACTATTTGTCGAACCCAATCCAATCCCGGTGAAATGGGCATGTAAGGAACTGGGTCTTGTGGCGACCGATACGCTGCGCCTGCCAATGACACCAATCACCGACAGTGGTCGTGAGACGGTCAGAGCGGCGCTTAAGCATGCCGGTTTGCTGTAAAGTTTAGGGAGATTTGATGGCTTACTCTGTTCAAAAGTCGCGCCTGGCAAAGGTTGCGGGTGTTTCGCTTGTTTTATTACTCGCTGCCTGTAGTTCTGACTCACGCTATAAGCGTCAGGTCAGTGGTGATGAAGCCTACCTGGAAGCGGCACCGCTTGCGGAGCTTCATGCCCCGGCTGGAATGATTTTGCCGGTGACCTCCGGTGATTATGCAATCCCGGTGACCAACGGTAGTGGTGCTGTCGGTAAGGCGCTGGACATTCGTCCACCAGCCCAGCCGCTGGCACTGGTTTCTGGCGCGCGTACCCAGTTCACGGGCGATACCGCTTCATTGCTGGTGGAAAATGGTCGTGGCAATACTCTGTGGCCGCAGGTGGTTAGCGTGCTGCAGGCGAAAAACTACACCATCACCCAACGTGATGATGCTGGTCAGACACTGACCACCGATTGGGTACAATGGAACCGTCTGGACGAAGACGAGCAGTATCGTGGTCGTTATCAAATCTCTGTTAAGCCGCAGGGTTATCAGCAGGCGGTTACGGTTAAACTGCTGAACCTGGAACAGGCGGGCAAACCGGTTGCAGACGCGGCTTCCATGCAGCGTTACAGCACGGAGATGATGAACGTTATTTCCGCCGGTCTGGATAAATCTGCCACTGACGCCGCGAACGCTGCGCAAAATCGTGCCTCCACCACTATGGACGTACAAAGTGCAGCTGATGACACCGGTTTACCAATGCTGGTCGTACGCGGGCCGTTCAATGTGGTTTGGCAACGTCTGCCAGCGGCGCTGGAAAAAGTGGGCATGAAAGTGACCGACAGCACCCGTTCGCAGGGCAACATGGCCGTAACTTATAAGCCGCTGTCTGACAGCGACTGGCAGGAACTGGGCGCGAGCGATCCAGGCCTGGCATCCGGTGACTATAAACTGCAGGTTGGCGATTTAGATAACCGCAGCAGCCTACAGTTCATCGATCCGAAAGGTCATACTCTGACTCAGAGTCAGAACGACGCGCTGGTAGCTGTCTTCCAGGCTGCGTTTAGCAAGTAAAAATACAGGGCTGGAGTCATCCGGCCCTTTTTTCTGATATGATACGCAAACGTGTGCGTCGGCAGGAAAACGCGATTTTAGCGGTAATTCGCACGAAATTTGTTTGTCGGACGTAGTTCGGATAAGGCGTTCACGCCGCATCCGACAAAACATCCGGCACACCAGACAGCAAAAGATTTTAAAACGTTAATTCACACCCAGGAGTGATAAAGATGCAAAAGCAAGCTGAGTTGTATCGTGGTAAAGCGAAAACCGTATACAGCACGGAAAACCCGGACCTGTTGGTGCTCGAATTCCGCAATGATACGTCAGCAGGGGATGGCGCGCGCATTGAGCAGTTTGATCGCAAAGGTATGGTGAACAACAAGTTCAACTACTTCATTATGAGCAAACTGGCTGAAGCGGGTATCCCGACTCAAATGGAGCGTCTGCTCTCCGATACCGAATGTCTGGTGAAAAAGCTGGATATGGTGCCGGTTGAGTGTGTCGTGCGTAACCGTGCTGCTGGCTCTCTGGTGAAACGTCTTGGAATCGAAGAAGGTATTGAGCTGAACCCGCCGCTGTTCGATCTGTTCCTGAAAAACGATGCCATGCACGATCCGATGGTCAACGAATCTTACTGCGAAACCTTTGGCTGGGTGAGCAAAGAGAACCTGGCGCGTATGAAAGAGCTGACCTACAAAGCGAACGACGTGCTGAAAAAACTGTTCGATGATGCTGGTCTGATTCTGGTCGACTTCAAGCTGGAGTTTGGTCTGTACAAAGGTGAAGTGGTACTGGGCGATGAGTTCTCCCCGGACGGCAGCCGCCTGTGGGACAAAGAAACGCTGGAGAAAATGGACAAAGACCGTTTCCGCCAGAGCCTCGGTGGCCTGATCGAGGCCTATGAAGCCGTCGCCCGCCGCCTGGGTGTACAGCTGGACTGATTTTTCTGGTTGCTTGTTTATTTAGCCGGAGGGTACTCCGGCTAAATGTCTTCGATACCCCCGCTACAATACTTCGCATTATCTCCCTTTGACAGGAAAGTAATAACAGGCCAATATGTATATACATGACGTATATCCCAAAAAAAGGGGGGGCTATGGAAACTACTGTATTTTTAAGTAATCGCAGTCAGGCCGTCAGATTACCGAAAGCGGTCGCTCTGCCAGAGGACGTTAAGAAAGTAGAAATTATTGCGATTGGTCGTACAAGAATCATCACTCCCGCCGGTGAGTCCTGGGACAGTTGGTTTGATGGCGAAAATGTGAGTGCGGATTTTATGGATATCCGTGATCAACCCGCAATGCAGGAAAGGGAATCATTCTGATGCTGAAATTCATGCTGGATACCAACATCTGTATTTTCACTATTAAGAATAAACCAGTACATGTCAGAGAGCGGTTTAACCTGAATTCTGGCCGGATGTGTATAAGTTCTGTAACATTGATGGAGCTTATCTATGGGGCAGAAAAAAGTCAGATGCCAGAACGCAATTTGGCGGTGATTGAAGGTTTCGTATCTCGTTTGGAAGTGCTTGATTATGATAGTGCTGCTGCGACGCATACTGGGCAAATCAGGGCCGAGCTTGCCCGGCAGGGAAGGCCTGTTGGACCTTTTGACCAGATGATAGCGGGACATGCTCGCAGTCGCGGTTTGATTGTGGTAACCAACAATACCCGAGAGTTTGAGCGAGTGGCGGGAATCAGACTAGAAGACTGGAGCTAACATTCTCTTTTACTTCTAACATTCGTAAATTATATAACGTGGCATGAAGCCTTAATTCCTCCGCCATTTCATCCCGCTTTCCTGTGGTAATCTTCCTCTGAACCACCTACGATCATTTCTATAATGAATATATTGTTGAGGTATCTATGCGTTGGCAAGGGCGACGTGAAAGTGACAATGTTGAAGACAGGCGCAACAGCTCCGGTGGTCCGTCTATGGGCGGTCCTGGTTTTCGCCTGCCAAGCGGTAAAGGCGGGCTGATTTTACTGTTAGTCGTGCTGGTTGCAGGCTACTATGGTGTTGATTTAACCGGGTTAATGACTGGACAGCCGGTTTCCCAACAACAATCAACGCGGTCCATTAGCCCTAATGAAGACGAAGCTGCAAAATTCACCTCGGTGATTCTGGCAACCACGGAAGACACCTGGGGACAACAGTTCGAGAAGATGGGTAAGACCTATCAGCAACCGAAGCTGGTCATGTACCGTGGAATGACGCGCACCGGCTGCGGGGCTGGTCAGTCCATTATGGGGCCGTTCTATTGCCCGGCGGATGGCACAGTTTATATCGATCTCTCCTTCTATGATGACATGAAAGACAAACTTGGCGCGGATGGCGATTTTGCCCAGGGGTACGTTATCGCCCATGAAGTCGGTCATCATGTGCAGAAACTGTTAGGCATCGAGCCGAAAGTTCGTCAACTGCAACAAAACGCGACGCAGGCGGAAGTGAACCGCTTATCTGTGCGTATGGAACTCCAGGCCGACTGTTTTGCCGGTGTCTGGGGGCATAACATGCAGCAGCAAGGCGTTCTGGAAACCGGCGATCTGGAAGAGGCGCTGAACGCGGCGCAGGCCATCGGCGATGACCGTTTACAACAGCAAAGTCAGGGGCGAGTAGTACCAGATAGTTTCACACATGGCACTTCTCAGCAACGCTACAGCTGGTTTAAACGTGGTTTCGACAGCGGCGATCCGGCACAATGCAATACTTTTGGTAAAAGCATTTAACTTCCGGGGCAGGGATGGCTGAACTGACTGCGCTTCACACATTAACAGCGCAAATGAAACGTGAAGGGATCCGCCGCTTGCTGGTGTTGAGCGGGGAAGAGGGTTGGTGTTTTGATCATGCGCTTAAGTTGCGTGATGCCTTACCTGGCGACTGGCTGTGGATTTCGCCGCAGCCAGATGCTGAAAACCACTGTTCACCCTCGGCGCTACAAACTTTACTTGGGCGCGAGTTCCGGCATGCGGTATTCGACGCCCGCCACGGCTTTGATGCCGCTGCCTTTGCAGCACTTAGCGGAACGTTGAAAGCGGGAAGCTGGCTGGTTTTGTTACTCCCTGTATGGGAAGAGTGGGAAAACCAACCTGATGCCGATTCGCTGCGCTGGAGTGATTGCCCTGACCCTATTGCGACGCCGCATTTTGTCCAGCATCTCAAACGCGTACTTACGGCGGATAACGACGCTATCCTCTGGCGGCAAAACCAGCCGTTCTCGTTGGCGCATTTTACTCCCCGTACTGACTGGCACCCCGCGACCGGCGCACCACAACCAGAACAACAGCAACTCTTACAGCAGCTACTGACCATGCCTCCGGGCGTGGCAGCGGTAACGGCTGCGCGTGGGCGCGGTAAGTCGGCGTTGGCAGGGCAACTCATTTCTCGTATTGCGGGCAGTGCGATTGTCACCGCGCCCGCAAAAGCGGCAACGGATGTACTGGCACAATTTGCGGGCGAGAAGTTTCGCTTTATTGCACCGGATGCCTTGTTAGCCAGCGATGAGCAAGCCGACTGGCTGGTGGTCGACGAAGCCGCAGCCATACCTGCGCCGTTGTTGCATCAACTGGTATCGCGTTTTCCTCGAACGTTGTTAACCACTACGGTGCAGGGCTACGAAGGCACCGGACGTGGTTTTTTGCTGAAATTTTGCGCTCGCTTTCCGCATTTACACCGTTTTGAACTGCAACAGCCGATCCGCTGGGCACAGGGATGCCCGCTGGAAAAAATGGTTAGTGAGGCACTGGTTTTTGACGATGAAAACTTCACCCATACACCACAAGGCAATATCGTCATTTCCGCATTTGAACAAACGTTATGGCGAAGCGAGCCAGAAACGCCGTTAAAGGTTTATCAGTTATTGTCTGGTGCGCACTACCGGACTTCGCCGCTGGATTTACGCCGGATGATGGATGCACCAGGGCAACATTTTTTACAGGCGGCTGGCGAAAACGAGATTGCCGGAGCGCTGTGGCTGGTGGATGAGGGGGGATTATCTCAACAACTCAGTCAGGCGGTATGGGCAGGTTTTCGTCGCCCGCGGGGTAATCTGGTGGCCCAGTCGCTGGCGGCGCACGGTAGCAATCCACTGGCAGCGACATTGCGTGGACGGCGGGTCAGCCGGATAGCAGTTCATCCGGCGCGTCAGCGGGAAGGCACAGGGCAGCAACTTATTGCTGGTGCTTTGCAATATACGCGTGACCTCGACTATCTTTCGGTGAGTTTTGGTTACACCGGGGAGTTATGGCGTTTCTGGCACCGCTGCGGTTTTGTGCTGGTGCGGATGGGTAATCATCGTGAAGCCAGCAGCGGTTGCTATACGGCGATGGCGCTGTTACCGATGAGTAATGCGGGTAAACAACTGGCTGAACGTGAGCATTACCGTTTACGTCGCGATGCGCAAGCTCTCGCAAAGTGGAATGGCGAAACGCTTCCTGTTGATCCACTAAACGATGCCGTCCTTTCTGACGACGACTGGCTTGAACTGGCCGGTTTTGCTTTCGCTCATCGTCCGCTATTAACATCGTTAGGTTGCTTATTGCGTCTGCTACAAACCAGTGAACTGGCATTACCGGCGCTGCGTGGGCGTTTACAGAAAAACGTCAGCGACGCGCAGTTATGTACCACACTTAAACTTTCAGGCCGCAAGATGTTACTGGTCCGTCAGCGGGAAGAGGCCGCGCAGGCGCTGTTCGCACTTAATGATGTTCGCACTGAGCGTCTGCGCGATCGCATAACGCAATGGCAATTTTTTCACTGACTCCTTCAATTTTCTCCCATGGTCATTGTGAGTCAGCGGCGTAAAATTAATGACATCAGTTAAGGAGTTCGCCATGAAACATGACCATTTTGTTGTTCAAAGCCCGGATAAACCTGCGCAACAGTTGTTACTGCTTTTCCACGGTGTCGGGGATAACCCGGTGGCAATGGGGGAAATAGGTAGCTGGTTTGCACCGCTGTTTCCTGATGCGCTGGTGGTGAGTGTCGGTGGCGCGGAGCCGAGCGGTAATCCGGCGGGGCGTCAGTGGTTTTCAGTGCAGGGTATTACGGAAGATAATCGCCAGGCGCGTGTGGATGCCATCATGCCGACGTTTATTGAAACGGTACGCTACTGGCAGAAACAGAGCGGAGTAGGGGCTAACGCCACGGCGCTAATTGGTTTCTCACAAGGCGCGATTATGGCGCTGGAGAGCATTAAAGCCGAACCGGGCCTTGCTTCGCGCGTCATTGCCTTTAACGGACGCTATGCGAGCCTGCCGGAGACCGCGTCTACAGCCACGACAATTCACTTGATTCATGGTGGTGAAGATCCGGTTATCGATCTGGCGCATGCAGTTGCGGCGCAGGAAGCGTTAATCAGTGCCGGTGGTGACGTGACGCTGGATATCGTGGAGGATTTAGGCCATGCGATCGACAATCGCAGTATGCAATTTGCCCTGGATCACTTGCGTTATACCATTCCGAAACATTATTTCGACGAAGCGCTAAGTGGCGGTAAGCCTGGCGATGATGATGTGATTGAAATGATGTAAAAGACAGATTACCTGGCCTGATAAGACGCGTGAGCGTCGCATCAGGCATCGTTCACCATTGCCGGATGCGGCGTTAACGCCTTATCCGGCCTACGGTTGAGCACTCAGCTTACTTCTTCGGTTGATCCTTTTTCGGCCAGTCGTCGTCATCGTCCCACTTATCGTTGAAATCACGATGCGGGGGAAGCTCCGGCTTGTTGGCGAGAAATTTCTTATGGTCGACGCGCTTGAGATCTTTAATCACGTTCAGCAGGACGCCTACCAAAAAGACAATCACCAGAATCCACCAATATTTAGCCAGCCAGTCCATGCTTATTTCCTCTTGCAGAACCACTCATCACGCGACGAGCTGTTCCATGATACGTTGATACATACGGGCAAGTAGCTGCAGGTCGGCAGCGTTCACACATTCATTAATTTTATGAATAGTGGCATTGACCGGCCCGAGTTCCACCACCTGCGCCCCCATGCGGGCAATAAAGCGCCCGTCGGACGTTCCGCCTGTGGTCAGTAGCTGCGGTTTAATTTCATTATAGTGCTCAACCGCGTTAACGACCGCATCCACCAGTTTACCGCGCGCGGTCAAAAATGGCTGCCCGGAAAGCCACCAGTCCACCGTATAACGCAGTTGATGTTTTTCAAGCAGGGCAAGCACCTGCGCTTTGATCATCTCATCAGTCAGTTCGGTGCTGAAGCGGAAGTTAAACTGCACAAACAGTTCACCCGGAATAACGTTGTTACTGCCCGTTCCCGCCTGAATATTAGCAATCTGCATACTGGTCGCCGGGAAAAATTCATTGCCCTGATCCCACTCAATAGCCACTAATTCATTAAGGAAAGGTGCTGCGCGATGTACTGGATTGTCAGCCAGATGCGGGTAGGCCACATGCCCCTGAACGCCATGAATGGTAAGGTTGCAGGTTAACGATCCGCGACGACCATTTTTCACCACATCACCAACCACTTCGATACTCGACGGTTCGCCGACCAGGCAGTAATCGAGACGCTCATTACGCGACATTAACGCTTCGACGACTTTTACCGTACCGTTGTGGGCACTAGCTTCTTCATCAGAAGTGATCAGAAATGCCAGTCGCCCCGTATGGTTGGGATGTTGTGCGACAAAACGTTCTGCCGCTACCACCATCGCCGCCAGCGAGCCTTTCATATCTGCCGCACCGCGCCCGAATAACATGCCGTCACGAATGGTTGGTTCAAACGGCGGATTGATCCAACGATCGGCGTCGCCAGGCGGCACCACGTCGGTATGCCCGGCAAAGGCTAACGTTTCACCCTGCCCACGCCATGCCCAAAAATTCTGCGTATCGGCAAAGTCCATGCGTTCAACGGTAAAACCGATCGCCTGCAAACGTTCAATCAACAAAGCCTGGCATCCTGCGTCATCAGGACTCAGGGAAGGGCGGCGAATAAGCTGTTGTGTCAGCTCAATAACCGGGCACGACATAGACTACACCTCATGGAAAAATTGCTGATAACTGGAATCACTGAAACCCAGCAGCATAGGCTTACCAGGCGCGCAGAGCAATGGACGTTTGATAATTGCAGGCATTTCAGTCATTAATGCCGCCGCAGAGGCCGCATCGGTGATTTTATTGCGGGTGGTTTCGTCCAGTTTACGCCAGGTTGTACCACGGGTGTTCAGTAACGCTTCCCAGCCTAATTCGTTGATAAAACCGTTCAATAATTCGCTGTCCAGCCCATCGACGCGGTAATCATGAAAACGATAGTCGATGTTATTGGCTTCCAGCCAACGGCGAGCCTTTTTAATGGTGTCACAATTTTTGATGCCGTAAAGTGTAACCATAATGAATCCTTTTTCGATCTATGAGAATAAATACTCATTTAAGGGTGAAAACATTTTGCCTGCAAATGATTATCAGGAAATATAACATTATCGAAGTATTCAAATTAACAACTATTAAATAATATTAAACATTTTTAACGTAAACATTAAGAATATTCATCTTGTTATCTGTCTGTATTTTAACCAGAATTAAATCAGTATTAGATGCCGTATGAATATCTCGAAATGTTGCTGTGTATCACATACAAATTATCACCGCAGGACCATAGTATTTACATAAGGTTTGTCCCCCGGAGGTAGTCATCGCAGCAATCGAGTAAATTAGCTTCACCACGGTATATTGTTTCCGTAGAATACCCATAATTATAAGAGAGGTTGTTATGATTGAACGTGAACTGGGGAACTGGAAAGACTTTATCGAAGTTATGCTTCGTAAGTAATTCCTGAGACAAAGTACAAACAGCAAGAACCCGCTGAGCAGGTTCTTAATCGGAAAGTTGAAAAAGGCGACACATTAGCATGTCGCCTTTTTTATTGCTTATTCCGGGCGCGGCTTCAGCGGGAAGCGGCGGCGCACCAGTACAAAGAACAGCGGCACGAAGTAAATAGCCAGAATAGTGGCCGAAATCATCCCGCCCATTACGCCAGTACCCACCGCATGCTGACCACCGGAACCGGCACCCGTGCTGGTTGCCATTGGCAATACGCCGAAGATAAATGCCAGCGAGGTCATCAGAATCGGGCGTAAACGCTGACGGCAGGCGTGGAGCGTCGCTTCAAACAGGTCGTGGCCTTTTTGGTTCATCTCGTTAGCAAACTCGACGATCAGGATGGCGTTTTTCGCCGATAAACCAATGACCGTTAACAGGCCCACCTGGAAGTAAACGTCGTTTTCCAGCCCGCGCATCCAGGTTGCCAGCAGCGCGCCGATAACCCCCAGCGGCACGACCAGCATTACCGAGAACGGCACCGACCAGCTTTCATACAACGCCGCCAGACACAGGAATACCACCAGCAAGGAAATAGCGTACAGCGCCGGAGCCTGCGCGCCGGAAAGCCGCTCCTGATACGACATCGCCGTCCACTCCAGACCAAAGCCGTTTGGCAACTGCTTCACTAACGATTCCATAATATCCATCGCCGTACCGGTACTGACCCCCGGTGCGGCTTCCCCAACAATCTCAACCGCAGAATAACCGTTATAGCGTTCCAGACGCGGCGAGCCTGTCTCCCAGCGTGAGGTCGCGAAAGCAGAGAAGGGCACCATGCCGCCATCTTTATTTCGGACATACCAGAGATTGATGTCATCTGGCAGCATGCGATACGGCGCAGCTGCCTGCACATAGACTTTCTTCACGCGACCGCGATCCATAAAGTCATTAACATAGCTCGAACCCCAGGCGGTTTGCAGTGTGTCGTTAATATCGTCGATATCAACGCCCAGCGCCTGAGCTTTACGCTGGTCGATATCAATCTGCAACTGCGGACTGTCGTCGAGGCCGTTATGGCGCACACGGGTTAGCTCCGGGTTTTCCGCCGCCAGCGCCAGCAACTGGTTACGTGCTGCCATCAGCGCATCGTGACCTGCTCCAGCGTGGTCCTGCAACTCCATATCAAAACCCGCAGAACTACCAAGACCGCTAATTGCTGGCGGGCTGCTGGCGATAACGCGAGCTTCTTTAATCTTGTTAAACGCCTTTGTTGCACGCTCGATAATGGCAAACGAGGTGCCGGTCTTACTGTCGCGTTCGCTCCAGTCTTTCAGGCGGATAAACATTCGCGCCACGTTTTGCCCGTTACCCCCGGGGCCAGAACCAACAGTGGCAAACACCGACATGATGTTGTCTTTTTCATGGGTGAAGTAATATTTCTCGATTTGCTCAACGACTTTCAGGGTCTGTTGTTGGGTTGAACCGCTGGGCAATTGTACCGAGGTAGTAAACATGCCACGGTCTTCCAGCGGTAAGAACGACGTCGGCAAACGCAGGAACAGGAACACCATGCCGCCAAGCAGCAGGACATAAATCACAATCCAGCGCAGGCTACGGTGGAGAATTTTCGCCACCCCTTTTTCGTAGCGTTCGGCGTTGCGGTTAAACATCTGGTTAAACCAGGCAAAAAAGCCTTTTTGCCCGTGATGCTCACCTTTTTTCAGTGGCTTAAGTAGTGTGGCACACAGAGCCGGAGTGAGGATCATCGCTACCAGTACTGACAGCACCATCGCCGCAACAATGGTAATAGAGAACTGGCGATAGATGGCACCGGTGGTGCCGCCGAAGAAGGCCATTGGTACAAATACCGCCGAAAGCACCATCGCAATCCCGACCAGTGCCCCCTGGATCTGCCCCATCGATTTACGTGTGGCTTCGCGAGGAGTGAGTCCTTCCTCACTCATAATACGTTCGACGTTTTCCACCACCACGATGGCGTCATCCACCAGCAGACCGATCGCCAGCACCATCGCGAACATGGTTAAGGTGTTGACGCTGTAACCAAAGGCGTAAAGTACGGAGAAGGTTCCCATCAACACCACCGGCACGGCGATAGTGGGTATCAGCGTGGCGCGGAAGTTTTGCAGGAACAGATACATAACGAGGAAAACCAGAGCGATAGCTTCCAGCAGCGTTTTCACCACGTCTTCAATGGAGGCTTTAACAAACGAGGTGGTTTCATACGCCACCTTGTATTCCAGTCCGTGCGGGAAGTACTGCGCCAGCTCGTCGAGACGATTGAGCACCAGCTCCGCTGTCGCCATTTCGTTTGCGCCGGAGGCCAGTTTTACCCCCAGCCCGGAGGCTGGCTTACCATTGAAGCGGCTAAGATAATCGTATTTCTCCGCCCCCATTTCGACGGTGGCGACATCGCCCAGCCTTACCTCTGAGCCGTCTTGATTCACCCGCAAGGTGATATCGCGGAACTGTTCTGGTGTTTGCAGCAGTGACTGGGCGTTAATGGTGGCGTTGAGCGCCTGCTTATCGACGGAAGGTGTACCACCAAGTTGCCCAACCGCAATCTGCGCGTTCTGTGACTCAATGGCATCAGTGACATCTTTAGCCGTCATCTGGAAACTGTTGAGTTTCGCCGGGTCCAGCCAGATACGCATGGAATATTGCGAACCATAGGCATCGATATCCCCGACGCCATTCACGCGGCTTAACGGGTCCTGAATATTACTGGCAACATAATCGGCAATATCCTGTTTATCCATCGAACCATCGGTAGAGACGAAAGCAATGGTCAGAATATTGGTATCGCCGGTTTTACGCACCGTCACGCCCTGATTTTGCACCGCCTGCGGTAACTTTCGCATGGCTGATTGCAGCTGGTTTTGTACTTGCTGCACGGCTTCGTCCGGATCGGTGCCTGCTTTAAAACTTAAAGTAACAGATGCCTGACCGGTGCCACTGCTCTGAGATGACATATACATGAGATTATCGAGGCCGGTCATATTTTGCTCGATAACCTGGGTCACGGTGTTTTCCAGCGTCTGGGCCGATGCGCCGGGATAGTTAGCGGTCACTCGCACATTCGGTGGCGCGAGATCGGGGTATTGTTCAACGGGCAATGAGAAAATCGCCAGGGTACCTGTCAGACACAACAGGATTGCCAGCACCCAGGCAAAAATGGGGCGATCAATAAAGAAATTCGCCATTAAAAGAGGACCTCGTGTTTCTGCGTATCGTTGTAGGCTTGACTTGCTTCACTGTAGCGGCAAGGTACGAGCCAATCGTGGAGAAAAAAAGGAGTTAATGTAAATTATCATGCCCTTTTATACTGAACCTTAAGTGCAAGTATTCTTTGGTCAGTAGGAGGCATTACATCAGCTGACTTTCCTCACCCTCCGCGGAGCGAAAGCTAATACTCACTAACGTGCCGCCGCCGGAAGGTTGTGAAAAAGTCAGCGTCCCACCCAGCCGTTCCGCGCGTTCGCGCATGATATTCAGACCATAATGACCTTCGGGTTCTTTCGGTTCACCGATACCAATCCCGTTATCACGGATATAAACCGTGTGATTGCCGTCCGGCGCGGTGACGCAACTGACGGCGATTTCGCTGGCGTTGGCGTGCTTCATCGCATTCAGCACCGCTTCGCGAATAATTTGCAACAAATGCACCTGCATTTGCGCATCCAGCGCCAGGGTTGGCAGACGGCAGTCGAGGGTCAGTTTGGCGCTGGTTTGATTTTGTAACGTATCCAGCATTTCCCTCAACGCGGAGGGGAGATCCGCCTGCTGCAGCGTCAGGCGGAAAGTAGTCAACAGCTCGCGTAACTGCCGATAAGCATCATTCAACGCCTGGGAAAAATCGGCCATGATACTTTGTGCGGTGGCGTTATCTTCCGGTATCGAACGCTTCAGTAACGTCAACTGGATACGTAAGTAAGAAAGTACCTGAGCCAGCGAGTCGTGCAATTCGCGGGCGATGGTTGCACGTTCTTCCATCAACAATAACTGCTGAAAATGCTTCTGCGCCTGATTAAAGTACAAACCGCGTCCCAGCATCGACGAAACGCTGTTAAGCAGCGGTTCTGATGATGAAACGTGACTATTTTGCCAGTGCAGTTCGCCGTAAACCGTCTCTTGCATTGTCACCGGTAAAATCTGCATCGGCAATTCCGGGTTTGGTTGCCCTTCGCTAATCCGCCAGTTTTCACCGACATTTAACTCCAGATATTCAGCCGCTTCATTGTCGCGAACAATCTGCAAAATATGGCGGAAACAATGCACATCAATCTGGCTGGTGTTCAGCGCCTGGGAACATTGATACAACACCTCCAGACGACGCTTGGCCTCGTGGAGATCGCGGGTCTTTTCTTCTACTGACGCCTCCAGCGAAAGGTACAATTTATGCAGCTCGCTCGACATCTGGTTAAAGGTTTTTGCAAGCAGACCAAGCTCATTCGGCAGACTGGTATCCAGCGGCGGCGAGTCGAACTGTCCGTGTTCAATACGCTGACTGGCGGTAACCAGCTGATTCAGCGGGGCAACCACCTGATGGCGTATGCGGCGCAAAGTAAAAAAGACCAGCGTGAAAATACCGATACCGCCAGCCAGGGAAATCGCCACCACCAGCAGCATTTTGCGTTCAGCGTAGTGCTGTAAAGCCAGCACGAACAGGTCTATCTGATTAACATAATTATTAATATTGGCCTGATACCACGGCAAATCGCCCTTGCTGAGCCGATTATTCATCTCCAGCCAGTTGGCATTCAGATGCGCATAGCGAGTTTTTACTGCTTCTGGCACATACCAGACGTTGAGATTGGTTAATACCGGTGAATGCAGTGCCTGCTGAAACAACTGGCGATGTGCATTGAGTTGTGGACTGCCACTTTGCAAGTCGTAGCCCAGGCGGTAACTCTGCATACGCAGCGATCCGGCAATATTAATAGCCTCAGCGTCGCGCAAACTGCTCGCCAGAGTTAGCAGAGCGATACCCGTGGAAAGAATCGACAGCAGCACAATGTAAAAAAAGGCCCGGGCCAGACTGGCCGAGACGGGTCGTTTAACAATCACACGCGTCTTCTCCACAAAAAATCATTAATGTTCCAGTTCGCTGAAACACAATTTAGTCAGTGATGGGATTATTTGATCTGCCACAGTTTATAGCGAAATAGTTACTTATTCTGGGCACATGAACATTGCCGATTCCCCTGTAAGTCGGGTAATAACAACACTCATATAAAGAATAAGGTTTTTACAACCAAAAAAGAAGGTCGTTATGAATCGTTTTATTATGGCCAACAGTCAGCAATGTCTGGGTTGTCATGCTTGTGAAATCGCCTGTGTCATGGCTCACAATGATGAGCAACATGTCCTGAGCCAACACCATTTTCATCCCCGAATTACGGTTATCAAACATCAACAGCAACGTAGTGCAGTGACCTGTCACCATTGTGAAGATGCGCCCTGCGCCCGTAGCTGCCCTAATGGCGCAATCAGCCACGTTGATGACAGCATTCAGGTCAATCAGCAAAAGTGTATTGGCTGTAAATCCTGCGTGGTGGCCTGTCCTTTTGGTACGATGCAAATCGTCCTGACACCCGTCGCGGCAGGAAAAGTAAAAGCCACGGCGCATAAATGCGACCTTTGTGCGGGGCGCGAAAACGGTCCTGCCTGTGTTGAGAATTGCCCGGCGGACGCGCTGCAACTGGTCACTGACGTCGCACTCTCCGGCATGGCGAAATCCCGCCGCTTGCGCACCGCGCGTCAGGAACATCAACCGTGGCATGCCAGTACCGCGGCGCAAGAAATGCCGGTAATGAGTAAAGTCGAACAAATGCAGGCAACGCCCGCGCGTGGCGAGCCGGATAAACTGGCGATTGAAGCGCGCAAAACCGGTTTTGATGAAATTTATCTGCCATTTCGCGCCGACCAGGCACAACGGGAAGCCTCGCGCTGCCTTAAGTGCGGCGAGCACAGCGTTTGTGAATGGACCTGCCCGCTGCATAACCATATACCGCAGTGGATTGAACTGGTGAAAGCCGGAAACATCGACGCCGCCGTCGAGCTTTCTCACCAGACCAACACCCTGCCGGAAATTACCGGACGCGTTTGTCCGCAAGACCGTTTGTGTGAAGGTGCCTGTACTATTCGCGATGAGCACGGCGCGGTAACTATCGGCAACATTGAACGCTATATTTCAGATCAGGCGTTGGCGAAAGGTTGGCGTCCTGACTTAAGTCATGTCACCAAAGTGGACAAGCGGGTGGCGATTATCGGGGCAGGTCCGGCAGGGCTGGCCTGTGCGGATGTTCTGACCCGCAATGGCGTGGCGGTGACGGTGTACGATCGCCATCCAGAAATCGGTGGCTTGCTCACTTTCGGCATTCCTTCTTTCAAACTGGATAAATCCCTGCTGGCACGCCGTCGGGAAATCTTCAGCGCGATGGGGATTCACTTCGAACTCAATTGTGAAGTGGGTAAAGATGTCTCTTTGGATTCGCTTTTGGAACAATACGACGCGGTCTTCGTTAGCGTAGGCACTTACCGTTCCATGAAAGCGGGTTTACCCAATGAAGATGCGCCGGGCGTTTATGACGCGCTGCCGTTCCTCATTGCCAACACTAAACAGGTGATGGGGCTCGAAGAGCTACCGGAAGAGCCGTTTATCAATACCGCCGGACTTAACGTCGTGGTACTGGGCGGCGGCGACACCGCGATGGACTGTGTGCGTACCGCACTGCGCCACGGCGCGAGTAACGTCACCTGCGCTTATCGTCGTGATGAAGCTAACATGCCAGGCTCGAAGAAAGAAGTGAAGAACGCCCGCGAAGAGGGGGCCAACTTCGAATTTAACGTCCAGCCGGTGGCGCTTGAGCTGAATGAACAAGGTCACGTTTGCGGAATTCGTTTCCTGCGCACGCGTCTTGGCGAGCCGGATGCCCAGGGGCGTCGGCGACCTGTACCGATTGAGGGCAGTGAATTTGTCATGCCAGCCGATGCGGTGATTATGGCGTTTGGCTTCAATCCACACGGGATGCCGTGGCTGGAGTCGCACGGTGTAACGGTAGACAAATGGGGCCGCATCATCGCGGATGTGGAAAGCCAGTACCGTTACCAGACCACCAATCCGAAAATCTTCGCCGGTGGCGACGCCGTGCGTGGTGCGGATCTGGTGGTTACCGCAATGGCAGAAGGACGTCATGCGGCACAGGGCATTATTGACTGGCTGGGGGTAAAATCAGTCAAATCTCACTGATAGCCTGCGCAGACAAACCCGACTTCACAGCGTAAGATAATTGTTCATTTCGCGCTGTGGAGTCGCTATGACGCAACAAATCACCCTCATTAAAGACAAAATTCTCTCCGATAACTATTTCACCCTGCACAACATTACTTACGATCTCACGCGCAAAGATGGCGAAGTTATCCGCCATAAACGTGAAGTTTACGATCGCGGTAATGGTGCGACGATCCTCCTGTACAACGCGAAGAAAAAGACCGTGGTTCTGATTCGTCAGTTCCGCGTCGCTACCTGGGTTAATGGCAATGAAAGTGGGCAGCTGATTGAAACCTGCGCCGGGCTGCTGGATAACGACGAACCGGAAGTGTGCATTCGCAAAGAAGCGATTGAAGAGACGGGCTATGAAGTGGGCGAAGTGCGCAAATTATTTGAACTGTATATGTCGCCTGGCGGTGTGACTGAGCTAATCCACTTTTTTATCGCCGAATACAGTGACAATCAGCGCGCTAACGCCGGTGGCGGTGTTGAAGATGAAGATATTGAAGTGCTCGAGCTGCCGTTCAGCCAGGCGCTGGAGATGATCAAAACCGGCGAGATACGTGACGGTAAGACGGTGTTATTGCTTAACTATTTGCAAACGTCACATTTAATGGACTGAAAAATAACAATAATATTTCGTTGTTTATTATTGGCTCAATCCGACAAATCTGATTGAGCCGCGCTACCTGCGCAACGAAGATACGACTTGTGCTGTTTGTTTGAACTTCTGGGGTCGTACCGTCCATGCGCTATCGCATTTTCCTTCTCTTTTTTTTCGCTTTGTTGCCGACGTCTTTGGTGTGGGCGGCACCAGCGCAACGGGCGTTTTCCGACTGGCAGGTCACCTGTAATAACCAAAACTTCTGCGTGGCGCGCAATACGGGCGATCATAATGGACTGGTGATGACCCTGAGCCGCAGCGCCGGGGCGCATACCGATGCCGTTTTACGTATTGAGCGCGGCGGGTTGAAGTCGCCGGATGCGTCTGAAGGAGAGATAGCGCCACGGCTGCTGTTAGATGGTGAGCCGTTGGCGTTAAGTGGTGACAAGTGGCGGATTTCACCATGGTTATTAGTAACCGATGATACGGCAACCATCACCGCGTTTTTGCAGATGATTCAGGAAGGGAAGGCGATCACCTTACGCGACGGCAATCAGACCATTTCTCTGAGTGGCTTAAAAGCGGCGTTGTTGTTTATTGATGCTCAGCAAAAGCGCGTTGGCAGTGAAACCGCGTGGATCAAGAAAGGGGACGAACCGCCGCTCAGCGTACCGCCCGCGCCTGCGCTGAAAGAGGTCGCGGTGGTTAACCCAACGCCGACGCCACTCTCACTCGAAGAACGCAACGATTTGCTGGATTATGGAAACTGGCGGATGAATGGTCTGCGCTGCTCGCTTGATCCGTTACGTCGTGAGGTGAATGTCACTGCGCTGACTGATGATAAAGCGCTGATGATGATTAGCTGTGAGGCAGGGGCCTATAACACCATTGATTTGGCATGGATTGTGTCGCGTAAAAAGCCACTAGCCTCGCGCCCGGTTCGGTTGCGTTTGCCGTTCAACAACGGTCAGGAGACGAATGAACTGGAACTGATGAACGCAACATTTGATGAGAAATCGCGTGAACTGGTGACCTTAGCGAAAGGGCGCGGATTAAGCGATTGTGGCATTCAGGCGCGCTGGCGCTTTGACGGTCAGCGTTTTCGCCTGGTGCGTTATGCCGCAGAACCCACCTGCGATAACTGGCATGGGCCAGACGCCTGGCCCACGTTGTGGATCACCCGTTAAACAAAATTGCGGGGACATGTAGGCCGGATAAGACGCTGTAGGCCGGATAAGACGCGTCAGCGTCGCATCCGGCAATCAGCATCCGGCGATCACCATCAGGCACCTTTCACTCCCAGCACCTTATGCGCTTTTGCCACAATATTCTCGGCGGTAAAGCCAAAGAACGGGAACAGCTTATCCGCCGGAGCAGATTCCCCGTAACCCGTCATCCCGACAATTGCCCCTTTCAGACCAACATACTTGTACCAGTAATCGGCAATACCTGCTTCCACCGCCACGCGAGCCGCAACGTTAGAAGGCAACACCGACTCCCGATATTCCTCATCCTGGGCGTCGAAAATATCGGTCGAGGGCAGGGAAACTACGCGTACATTGCGACCTTCTCCTGCTAATTTCTCTGCCGCTTGCAGGGTAATTTCCATCTCTGAACCGGTGGCAATCAGAATAATATCTGGCTTACCGCCGCTGTCTTTCAGCACATAACCGCCACGAGCAATCTCTTTAACCTGATCCGGCGTACGTTCCACCTGGGCCAGATTCTGCCTTGAGAGGATCAGTGCCGTCGGTCCGTTGTGGCGCTCAACCGCCAGCTTCCAGCCCACCGCCGCTTCCACCTGATCGCACGGTCGCCAGGTGCTGAAATTTGGCGTTAAGCGCAGGCTGGCCAGTTGCTCAACAGCCTGGTGCGTCGGACCATCTTCGCCCAGGCCAATTGAGTCGTGGGTATAAACCATAATCTGCCGCGCTTTCATCAGTGCCGCCATCCGCGCGGCGTTACGGGCGTATTCAACAAACATCAGGAACGTCGCGGTATACGGCACAAAGCCGCCGTGGTGCGCGATGCCGTTGGCGATAGCGGTCATGCCAAATTCACGCACCCCGTAGTGAATGTAGTTGCCCGCTGGATCTTCCTTCAGCGAAACAGAACCTTTCCAGATGGTCAGGTTGCTGGGAGCCAGATCCGCCGAACCGCCGAGCAACTCAGGCAGCATCGGCCCGTAAGCGTTAAGCGTATTTTGCGAAGCCTTACGGGTAGCGATTTTCGCCGGATTTGCCTGTAACTCATTGATATATTTCTGAGTCGTTTTCTCCCAGTCCTTCGGTAAACCACCGCTCATCCGTCGGGTAAACTCTTCTGCCAGTTGCGGATGAGCCTTTTTATAGGCGGCAAACTTCTCATTCCAGCTCTGCTGCGCTTTTTCGCCTTTTTCACGGGCATCCCAGGCGTGATAAATCTTTTTAGGGATCTCAAATGGCGGATGGTGCCAGCCCAGTTTTTGCCGTGCCAGCGCCACTTCTTCTTCCCCCAGTGGTGCGCCGTGCGCCTCTTCCTTACCTGCTTTATTCGGCGAACCAAAGCCAATCACCGTACGGCAGATAATCAGCGACGGCTTATCTTTCACGCTTTGCGCTTCAAGGATCGCTTCCTTCACCGCCTGCGGATCGTGACCGTCGATTTCATGGATCACATGCCAGTGATAGGCTTCAAAACGTTTTGCCGTATCGTCGGTAAACCAGCCTTCTGTTTCACCGTCGATGGAAATACCGTTGTGATCGTAAAAACCAATCAGCTTGCCCAGTCCCAGCGTGCCTGCCAGCGAACAGACTTCGTGGGAAATACCTTCCATCAGGCAGCCGTCGCCCATAAACACATAGGTGAAGTGATCGACGATCTCATGGTCTGGCTGGTTAAACTGCGCCGCCAGTGTACGTTCCGCTATCGCCAGCCCGACGGCGTTCGCCAAACCTTGTCCAAGCGGGCCGGTGGTGGTTTCAACGCCTGGCGTATAGCCAATCTCCGGGTGGCCTGGGGTTTTCGAATGCAACTGACGGAAGTTCTTCAGTTCTTCCAGCGGCAGGTCGTAACCGGTCAGATGTAGCAAACTGTAGAGCAGCATCGACGCGTGACCGTTGGAAAGAATAAAGCGGTCGCGATCATACCAGGTTGGGTCGGTAGGGTTATGTTTAAGAAAATCGTTCCACAGCACTTCGGCAATATCAGCCATGCCCATCGGCGCGCCGGGATGACCAGAATTGGCTTTTTGTACCGCATCCATACTGAGTGCGCGAATCGCATTGGCAAGGTCTTTTCGGGACATATAACACTCCGTGGCTGGTTTATAGTTTGGCGGCAAGAAGATCTTCCAGTTTGCGTTGATCAACAGCGAACAGACGAATGCCTTCAGACAGTTTTTCTACCGCCATCGCATCCTGATTGTGCTCCCAACGGAACTCCGCTTCGCTCATGGGAGCTGGGCGTGGGAACGTCTGAGAAGGTGGGATTAATTTACGTACCACTGGCGAAACTTTTTCCTGCAGCTCCTTCAGCAAATTCGGTGCGATAGTCAGTCGATCGCAGCCGGTTAAGGCGAGGATTTGTTCGGTGCGACGGAAGCTCGCGCCCATCACAATGGTTTCATAGTGGTGTTGCTTATAGTAGTCGTAGATATTGCGCACCGATTTAACGCCCGGATCTTCTTCCACCACATACGGGTCCATCGGCTTGCGTGCCTGATACCAGTCATAAATACGCCCGACAAACGGCGAAATCAGAAAAACGCCCGCTTCTGCACAGGCCCGCGCCTGGGCAAAAGAAAACAGCAGCGTCAGGTTGCAGTTAATACCTTCTTTTTCCAGCTCTTCGGCCGCGCGAATTCCTTCCCAGGTCGAAGCCAGTTTGATCAAAATGCGTGATTTCTCAACGCCTTGTTGCTGATACAAGTCCACCAGATGGCGCGCCTTCTCAATACTCTTTTCTTTATCAAAAGAGAGGCGTGCATCAACTTCTGTTGACACGCGACCGGGTACGATTTTGAGAATTTCAGCACCGAAATTGACTGCCAGTTTGTCACACGCTGCGACCACCTGTTGTTCCTGGGTCTTGCCATTTTTTTTACCCCAGGCGATAGCATCGTCTATTAAATGCTCATATTGTGATAATCCGGCAGCTTTGAGTAACAGCGAAGGATTGGTGGTGGCATCCTGGGGATGATAATGGCGAATGGACTCAATATCGCCGCTGTCTGCCACGACAGTGGTGAACTGTTTGATGCCGTCTAACTCGTTCATAGGAAATACTCCTTGAAAAGTAAAGTGTTAGATGAGTGCGTTAATTCACACTTCTGAGAAATTTCGCTAAACGCATCAAAAAAGCATAGCAGACAGGCATGGTATTGCTGGATTAAGCAGGTAACATCAGTGTTATAGGATTATTACCAAAACATTATATTAATGGTGAGAGTTTGGACTTGCTCAAAGTCTGTAGACTCCGGCAGGGTAATAATGTGCGCCACGTTGTGGGCAGGGGCTGTTGCCCACACACTTTATTTGTGAACGTTACGTGAAAGGAACAACCAAATGGATGACCAGTTAAAACAAAGTGCACTTGATTTCCATGAATTTCCAGTTCCAGGGAAAATCCAGGTTTCTCCAACCAAGCCTCTGGCAACGCAGCGCGATCTGGCGCTGGCCTACTCACCAGGCGTTGCCGCACCTTGTCTTGAAATCGAAAAAGACCCGTTAAAAGCCTACAAATATACCGCGCGCGGTAACCTGGTGGCGGTGATCTCTAACGGTACGGCGGTGCTGGGGTTAGGCAACATTGGCGCGCTGGCTGGCAAACCGGTGATGGAAGGCAAGGGCGTTCTGTTTAAGAAATTCGCCGGGATTGATGTATTTGACATTGAAGTTGATGAACTCGACCCGGACAAATTTATTGAAGTTGTCGCTGCGCTCGAACCGACCTTCGGCGGAATCAACCTCGAAGACATTAAAGCGCCAGAATGTTTCTATATTGAACAGAAACTGCGCGAGCGGATGAATATTCCGGTATTCCACGACGATCAGCACGGCACGGCAATCATCAGCACTGCCGCCATCCTCAACGGCTTGCGCGTGGTGGAGAAAAACATCTCCGACGTGCGGATGGTGGTTTCCGGCGCGGGTGCCGCAGCAATCGCCTGTATGAACCTGCTGGTAGCGCTGGGTCTGCAAAAACATAACATCGTGGTTTGCGATTCAAAAGGCGTTATCTATCAGGGCCGTGAGCCAAACATGGCGGAAACCAAAGCCGCATATGCGGTGGTGGATGACGGCAAACGTACCCTCGATGATGTGATTGAAGGCGCGGATATTTTCCTTGGATGTTCCGGCCCGAAAGTGCTGACCCAGGAAATGGTGAAGAAAATGGCTCGTGCGCCAATGATCCTGGCGCTGGCGAACCCGGAACCGGAAATTCTGCCGCCGCTGGCGAAAGAAGTGCGTCCGGATGCCATCATTTGCACCGGTCGTTCTGACTATCCAAACCAGGTCAACAACGTCCTTTGCTTCCCGTTTATCTTCCGTGGCGCGCTGGATGTTGGCGCAACGGCTATCAATGAAGAGATGAAACTGGCGGCGGTACGCGCGATTGCGGAACTGGCCCACGCCGAACAGAGCGAAGTGGTGGCTTCAGCGTATGGCGATCAGGATCTGAGCTTTGGTCCGGAATACATCATTCCAAAACCGTTTGATCCGCGCTTGATCGTTAAGATCGCTCCTGCGGTGGCGAAAGCGGCGATGGAGTCGGGCGTGGCGACGCGTCCGATTGCTGATTTCGACGTCTACATCGACAAGCTGACTGAGTTCGTTTACAAAACCAACCTGTTTATGAAGCCGATTTTCTCCCAGGCTCGCAAAGCGCCGAAGCGCGTAGTTCTGCCGGAAGGGGAAGAGGCGCGCGTTCTGCATGCCACTCAGGAACTGGTAACGCTGGGACTGGCGAAACCGATCCTTATCGGTCGTCCGAACGTGATCGAAATGCGCATTCAGAAACTGGGCTTGCAGATCAAAGCGGGCGTTGATTTTGAGATCGTCAATAACGAATCCGATCCGCGCTTTAAAGAGTACTGGACCGAATACTTCCAGATCATGAAGCGTCGCGGTGTCACTCAGGAACAGGCGCAGCGGGCGCTGATCAGTAACCCGACAGTGATCGGCGCGATCATGGTTCAGCGTGGGGAAGCCGATGCAATGATCTGCGGTACGGTGGGCGATTATCATGAACATTTTAGCGTGGTGAAAAATGTCTTTGGTTATCGCGATGGCGTTCACACCGCAGGTGCAATGAACGCGCTGCTGCTGCCGAGTGGTAACACCTTTATTGCCGATACCTACGTCAATGACGAACCAGACGCAGAAGAGCTGGCGGAGATCACCTTGATGGCGGCAGAAACTGTCCGTCGTTTTGGTATTGAGCCGCGCGTTGCTCTGTTGTCGCACTCCAACTTTGGTTCTTCTGACTGCCCGTCGTCGAGCAAAATGCGTCAGGCGCTGGAACTGGTCAGGGATCGTGCGCCAGATCTGATGATTGATGGTGAAATGCACGGCGATGCAGCGCTGGTGGAAGCGATTCGCAACGACCGTATGCCGGACAGCCCTTTGAAAGGTTCTGCCAATATTCTGGTGATGCCGAACATGGAAGCTGCCCGCATTAGTTACAACTTACTGCGCGTTTCCAGCTCGGAAGGTGTGACTGTCGGTCCGGTGCTGATGGGCGTGGCGAAACCGGTTCACGTGTTAACGCCGATCGCATCGGTGCGTCGTATCGTCAACATGGTGGCGCTGGCCGTGGTTGAAGCGCAAACCCAACCGCTGTAATTCTTTTTTAACTCTCACGCTTACCCTGAATATTCAGGGTAAGCGGTTTGGCTGCAATATATTAGTAAAGCTTATTACTGAGTTTGCGAATAATAAAAAAAGCAGTCTATATAATATCTCGATATTATTTTATTTATATTCATGCGTTGCATATGAAAGTTTATGCACCACAGCGAATACCTCTCCATTCTTAGTGATCTACCTCACCTTTTAAACGCGCTTGCCGAATTTTGTTATTTACTCTGACGAAAAATTGTCACGATACACGAAAGTTTTTCACAGGCGGCGACTCATGGATAAAGAACGCATCATTCAGGAATTTGTGCCCGGCAAACAGGTCACACTGGCGCATCTTATCGCGCATCCCGGTGAGGAACTGGCGAAGAAAATCGGCGTTCCGGATGCGGGCGCAATTGGCATTATGACGCTAACTCCCGGCGAAACGGCGATGATCGCCGGTGATTTAGCGCTGAAAGCCGCTGATGTGCATATCGGTTTTCTCGACCGCTTCAGCGGTGCATTGGTGATTTATGGCTCGGTGGGCGCAGTAGAAGAAGCGTTATCACAAACCGTCAGCGGTTTAGGTCGCTTATTAAATTATACGCTTTGTGAAATGACCAAAAGTTAATACGAGGCATTCATGAAACGAATTGCGTTTGTGGGTAGCGTCGGGGCAGGAAAAACAACGTTATTTAATGCGTTGCAGGGGAATTATACCCTCGCCAGAAAAACACAGGCCGTGGAATTTAATGATAAGGGCGATATTGATACGCCGGGTGAATATTTTAGCCATCCCCGCTGGTATCACGCCTTAATTACCACGCTACAGGATGTAGACATGCTGATCTATGTCCATGGCGCAAATGACCCGGAAAGTCGGTTGCCTGCCGGGTTGCTGGATATTGGCGTCAGCAAACGGCAAATCGCCGTCATCAGTAAAACGGACATGCCAGATGCTGACGTCGCCGCAACGCGAAAGTTATTGCTTGAGACTGGCTTCGAAGAGCCGATTTTCGAGCTAAACAGCCACGACCCGCAAAGCGTGCAGCAACTGGTGGATTATCTGGCATCTCTCACCAAACAGGAGGAAGCAGGTGAAAAAACTCATCACAGCGAATGATATTCGTGAAGCACACGCGCGCGGCGAACAGGCAATGTCCGTGGTTCTGCGCGCCAGCATTATTACCCCGGAAGCCCGTGAAGTGGCGGATCTACTGGGTTTTACCATCACCGAATGTGATGAATCGATCCCGGTAACGGCGTCCGTGCCCGCCAGCGTGCCAGCCGACAAAACCGAAAGCCAGCGCATCCGCGAAACCATCATTGCCCAGCTGCCGGAAGGCCAGTTTACCGAAAGCCTGGTCGCACAGCTGATGGAAAAAGTGATGAAGGAAAAACAGTCGCTGGAGCAGGGCGCAATGCAGCCGAGCTTCAAATCGGTGACCGGCAAAGGCGGCATCAAAGTGATTGATGGCAGTAGCGTCAAGTTTGGTCGTTTCGACGGCGCAGAGCCGCATTGCGTGGGCTTGACTGATCTTGTGACCGGAGACGACGGCAGCAGCATGGCCGCCGGTTTTATGCAGTGGGAGAACGCATTCTTCCCGTGGACCCTGAACTACGACGAAATCGACATGGTGCTGGAAGGGGAGCTGCATGTTCGCCACGAAGGCCAAACCATGATCGCCAAAGCAGGCGACGTGATGTTTATCCCGAAAGGCTCCAGCATCGAATTTGGTACGACATCCAGCGTGAAATTCCTGTATGTCGCCTGGCCGGCTAACTGGCAATCCCTATGAAAGATTTCATCACCGAAGCATGGCTAAGAGCGAACCATACGCTCAGCGAAGGCGCAGAGATCCATCTCCCTGCGGACAGTCGCCTGACGCCCTCTGCCCGGGAGTTGCTGGAAAGCCGCCATCTGCGCATCAAGTTTATTGACGAGCAGGGCCGCCTGTTTGTTGACGATGAACAGCAGCAGCCGCAGCCCGTTCATGGGCTGACCAGTAGCGATGAACATCCGCAGGCGTGCTGCGAACTGTGTCGCCAGCCGGTGGCAAAAAAGCCGGATACGCTGACTCACCTGTCGGCGGAAAAAATGGTCGCCAAAAGCGATCCGCGTCTGGGTTTTCGCGCGGTTCTCGACAGCACCATTGCGCTGGCAGTGTGGCTGCAAATTGAACTGGCGGAACCGTGGCAGCCGTGGCTGGCGGATATCCGTTCGCGTCTTGGCAACATTATGCGCGCCGATGCGCTGGGGGAACCGCTGGGCTGCCAGGCGATTGTCGGGCTTTCTGACGAAGATCTGCATCGGCTTTCTCATCAGCCGCTGCGCTATCTCGACCACGATCATCTGGTGCCGGAAGCCAGCCACGGGCGCGATGCTGCGTTGCTCAATCTGCTACGCACCAAAGTGCGGGAAACCGAAACCGTAGCGGCGCAGGTCTTTATCACCCGCAGCTTTGAAGTATTACGCCCGGACATTTTGCAGGCGCTGAACCGCCTTTCGAGCACGGTCTACGTGATGATGATCCTGAGCGTAACGAAGCAGCCGCTAACGGTGAAGCAGATCCAACAACGACTGGGGGAAACGCAATGATTATTGAACGTTGTCGTGAACTGGCGTTGCGAGCGCCCGCCAGAGTGGTTTTTCCGGATGCGTTAGACCAACGTGTGCTGAAAGCCGCGCAATATTTACATCAACAAGGTCTGGCAACGCCCATTCTGGTCGCCAATCCGTTTGAACTTCGTCAGTTTGCGCTCAGTCACGGCGTGGCGATGGACGGGCTACAGGTGATTGATCCGCATGGCAACCTCGCAATGCGGGAAGAATTTGCTCATCGCTGGCTGGCCCGCGCGGGCGAAAAAACGCCGCCGGATGCGCTGGAAAAACTTACCGACCCTCTGATGTTCGCCGCAGCAATGGTCAGCGCCGGTAAAGCGGATGTCTGTATCGCGGGCAACCTCTCTTCCACGGCAAATGTGCTGCGTGCCGGATTACGCATTATCGGCTTGCAGCCAGGCTGTAAAACGCTCTCTTCCATTTTCCTGATGTTGCCACAGTACAGCGGCCCGGCGTTGGGCTTTGCCGATTGCAGCGTGGTGCCACAGCCGACGGCGGCGCAGCTGGCGGATATCGCGCTTGCCAGTGCCGAAACCTGGCGCGCCATCACCGGAGAAGAGCCGCGCGTGGCGATGCTGTCGTTTTCCAGTAACGGTAGCGCCCGTCACCCCTGCGTTGCCAACGTCCAGCAGGCGACAGAAATCGTCCGTGAGCGCGCACCAAAGCTGGTGGTTGATGGCGAGTTACAGTTTGACGCCGCCTTCGTGCCGGAAGTGGCGGCGCAAAAAGCGCCTGCCAGCCCGCTACAGGGCAAGGCCAATGTGATGGTTTTTCCGTCGCTGGAAGCCGGAAATATTGGTTACAAAATCGCACAACGACTCGGCGGATATCGTGCCGTCGGGCCACTGATACAAGGACTTGCCGCGCCGATGCACGATCTCTCTCGTGGTTGTAGCGTGCAGGAAATTATCGAGCTGGCGCTGGTGGCAGCTGTGCCGCGTCAGACAGAAGTGAACCGCGAAAGCAGTTTACAAACACTGGTTGAATGAACGGTCCCGTTCTGGACCCTGATAAAGAGGAAAGCACAATGGAAGCATTAGGAATGATCGAAACCCGGGGCCTGGTTGCACTGATTGAGGCTTCTGACGCGATGGTGAAAGCTGCGCGCGTCAAGCTGGTTGGTGTTAAGCAGATTGGCGGCGGCCTGTGTACTGCCATGGTTCGTGGTGATGTTGCAGCCTGTAAAGCCGCGACCGATGCAGGTGCCGCAGCGGCACAGCGTATCGGCGAGCTGGTATCTGTACACGTTATCCCGCGTCCGCACGGCGACCTGGAAGAAGTCTTCCCGATCGGCCTGAAAGGCGATAGCAGCAACCTGTAATCACCCTGTGTGACGTCGATTCGGGCGTCACGCTCTCTCCTTTTTCATTTTACCTTCTGCGGAGGGTAGGGGGAGCTTTTACCTGAAATACGCCACGGAGGCGGGTATGAAACTGGCAGTCGTCACTGGACAAATTGTTTGTACCGTACGCCATCACGGACTGGCGCATGACAAATTGCTGATGGTGGAAATGATTGATCCACAAGGTAATCCTGACGGGCAATGCGCCGTCGCCATCGACAATATTGGCGCGGGAACCGGGGAGTGGGTGTTACTGGTGAGTGGCAGTTCCGCCCGCCAGGCGCATAAAAGCGAAACGTCACCGGTCGATCTGTGCGTGATTGGCATTGTCGATGAGGTGGTGTCTGGCGGTCAGGTAATTTTCCACAAATAAGGCAGAACATCATGAATCAACAGGATATTGAACAGGTGGTGAAAGCGGTACTGCTGAAAATGCAAAGCAGTGACACGCCGCCCGCCGCCGTTCATGAGATGGGCGTTTTCGCGTCCCTGGATGACGCCGTTGCGGCAGCCAAAGTCGCCCAGCAAGGGTTAAAAAGCGTGGCAATGCGCCAGTTAGCCATTGCTGCCATTCGTGAGGCAGGCGAAAAACACGCCAGAGATTTAGCGGAACTTGCCGTCAGTGAAACCGGCATGGGCCGCGTTGAAGATAAATTTGCCAAAAACGTCGCTCAGGCGCGCGGCACGCCAGGCGTTGAGTGTCTCTCTCCGCAGGTGCTGACCGGCGACAACGGCCTGACTTTAATTGAAAACGCGCCCTGGGGCGTGGTGGCTTCGGTAACTCCGTCCACTAACCCGGCGGCAACCGTAATTAATAACGCCATCAGCCTGATTGCCGCGGGCAACAGCGTCATTTTTGCCCCGCATCCGGCGGCGAAAAAAGTCTCCCAGCGGGCGATTACGCTGCTCAACCAGGCGATTGTTGCCGCAGGTGGGCCGGAAAACTTACTGGTTACTGTGGCAAATCCGGATATCGAAACCGCGCAACGCTTGTTCAAGTTTCCGGGTATCGGCCTGCTGGTGGTAACCGGCGGCGAAGCGGTAGTAGAAGCGGCGCGTAAACACACCAATAAACGTCTGATTGCCGCAGGCGCTGGCAACCCGCCGGTAGTGGTGGATGAAACCGCCGACCTCGCCTGTGCCGCTCAGTCCATCGTCAAAGGCGCTTCTTTCGATAACAACATCATTTGTGCCGACGAAAAGGTACTGATTGTTGTTGATAGCGTAGCCGATGAACTGATGCGTCTGATGGAAGGCCAGCACGCGGTGAAACTGACCGCAGAACAGGCGCAGCAGCTGCAACCGGTGTTGCTGAAAAATATCGACGAGCGCGGAAAAGGCACCGTCAGCCGTGACTGGGTTGGTCGCGATGCGGCGAAAATCGCGGCGGCAATCGGCCTGAACGTGCCGCAAGAAACGCGTTTGCTGTTTGTGGAAACCACTGCAGAACATCCGTTTGCCGTGACCGAACTGATGATGCCGGTGCTGCCCGTCGTGCGCGTCGCCAACGTGGCGGATGCCATTGCGCTGGCGGTGAAACTGGAGGGCGGTTGCCACCACACGGCGGCAATGCACTCGCGCAATATCGAAAACATGAACCAGATGGCGAACGCCATTGATACCAGCATTTTCGTTAAGAACGGACCGTGCATTGCCGGGCTGGGGCTGGGCGGGGAAGGCTGGACCACCATGACCATCACCACGCCAACCGGTGAAGGGGTAACCAGCGCGCGGACGTTTGTCCGTCTGCGTCGCTGTGTATTAGTCGATGCGTTTCGCATTGTTTAAGGAGTAACCGATGGCGCACGACGAACAATGGCTCACCCCACGTCTGCAAACGGCGGCAACGCTGTGTAACCAGACGCCTGCCGCGACGGAATCTCCGCTGTGGCTGGGGGTGGATCTGGGCACCTGCGATGTGGTGTCGATGGTTGTTGACCGCGACGGTCAGCCGGTGGCGGTATGCCTCGACTGGGCCGATGTGGTCCGCGACGGCATCGTCTGGGATTTCTTCGGTGCGGTCACCATTGTTCGTCGCCATCTCGACACTCTTGAGCAGCAATTCGGTCTTCGTTTTAGCCATGCGGCGACTTCATTTCCTCCAGGTACGGACCCGCGTATTTCCATCAACGTGCTGGAATCTGCCGGGCTGGAAGTGAGCCATGTGCTGGATGAGCCAACCGCAGTCGCGGATCTGCTGCAACTGGACAACGCCGGTGTAGTGGATATCGGCGGCGGCACTACCGGCATTGCCATCGTGAAAAAGGGCAAGGTGACGTACTCGGCGGATGAAGCCACCGGCGGACATCACATCTCTCTGACTCTCGCCGGAAATCGTCGTATTTCGCTGGAAGAGGCAGAGCAGTACAAGCGCGGTCATGGTGACGAGATTTGGCCCGCGGTGAAACCGGTGTACGAAAAAATGGCGGACATTGTCGCCCGGCATATTGAAGGGCAGGGCATTACTGATTTATGGCTGGCGGGCGGCTCTTGTATGCAACCGGGCGTGGCGGAACTGTTTCGCAAACAATTCCCGGCGTTACAGGTGCATTTACCGCAGCACAGTTTGTTTATGACCCCGCTGGCGATCGCCAGTAGTGGGCGAGAGAAAGCGGAGGGGCTATATGCAAAATGAATTGCAGACCGCGCTCTTTCAGGCGTTCGATACCCTGAATCTGCAACGGGTAAAAACATTTAGCGTTCCACCGGTGACGCTTTGCGGTCCGGGCTCGGTGAGCAGTTGCGGACAGCAAGCGCAAACGCGTGGGCTGAAACATCTGTTCGTGATGGCAGACAGCTTTTTGCATCAGGCAGGGATGACCGCCGGGCTGACGCGTAGCCTGGCCGTTAAAGGTATCGCCATGACGCTCTGGCTATGTCCGGTGGGCGAACCGTGCATTACCGACGTGTGTGCAGCCGTGGCGCAGTTGCGTGAGTCAGGTTGTGACGGGGTGATCGCATTTGGCGGCGGCTCGGTGCTGGATGCGGCGAAAGCCGTGGCGTTGCTGGTGACGAACCCGGATAGCACGCTGGCAGAGATGTCAGAAACCAGCGTTCTGCAACCGCGCTTGCCGCTGATTGCCATTCCAACTACCGCCGGAACCGGCTCTGAAACCACCAATGTAACGGTGATTATCGACGCGGTGAGCGGGCGCAAGCAGGTGTTAGCCCATGCCTCGCTGATGCCGGATGTGGCGATCCTCGACGCCGCATTGACCGAAGGTGTGCCGTCGCATGTCACGGCGATGACCGGCATTGATGCGTTAACCCATGCCATTGAAGCATACAGCGCCCTGAACGCTACACCGTTTACCGACAGTCTGGCGATTGGTGCCATTGCGATGATTGGCAAATCGCTGCCGAAAGCGGTGGGCTACGGTCACGACCTTGCCGCGCGCGAGAGCATGTTGCTGGCTTCATGTATGGCGGGAATGGCGTTTTCCAGTGCGGGTCTTGGGTTGTGCCACGCGATGGCGCATCAGCCGGGCGCGGCGCTGCATATTCCGCACGGTCTGGCGAACGCCATGTTGCTGCCAACAGTGATGGAATTTAACCGGATGGTTTGTCGTGAACGCTTTAGTCAGATTGGTCGGGCACTGCGAACTAAAAAATCCGACGATCATGACGCTATTAACGCGGTAAGTGAGCTGATTGCGGAAGTTGGGATTGGTAAACGACTGGGCGATGTTGGCGCGACATCTGCGCATTACGGTGCATGGGCGCAGGCCGCGCAGGAAGATATTTGTCTGCGCAGCAACCCGCGTACCGCCAGCCTGGAGCAGATTGTCGGACTGTACGCAGCGGCGCAATAAATGCCGGATGCGACGCTTGCCGCGTCTGATCCGGCCTTCGGGATTGCACATGTAGGGCGGATAAGGCGTTTACGCCGCATCCGCCAATAAATAACAACTAACAGGGAGTAAAGGCGATGGGAATTAACGAAATCATCATGTACATCATGATGTTCTTTATGCTGATAGCTGCCGTAGACAGGATCCTGTCGCAGTTCGGCGGTTCTGCTCGTTTCCTCGGTAAGTTCGGTAAAAGTATCGAAGGATCAGGCGGTCAGTTCGAAGAAGGCTTTATGGCAATGGGCGCTCTGGGTCTGGCGATGGTCGGTATGACCGCGCTGGCACCGGTACTGGCTCACGTACTCGGGCCGGTAATTATCCCGGTTTACGAAATGCTCGGCGCAAACCCGTCAATGTTCGCCGGAACACTGCTGGCGTGCGATATGGGCGGCTTCTTCCTCGCCAAAGAGCTGGCGGGCGGCGACGTAGCAGCGTGGCTATACTCTGGGTTAATTCTCGGGTCGATGATGGGGCCAACGATTGTGTTTTCCATTCCGGTGGCGCTCGGCATTATCGAACCTTCTGATCGTCGTTATCTGGCGCTCGGCGTGCTGGCGGGCATTGTGACCATTCCGATTGGCTGTATTGCTGGTGGTCTGGTTGCTATGTACTCCGGTGTGCAGATCAACGGTCAGCCGGTGGAATTCACTTTCGCCCTGATCCTGATGAACATGATCCCGGTGATCATTGTCGCGATTCTGGTGGCGCTGGGGCTGAAATTCATCCCGGAAAAAATGATCAACGGCTTCCAGATCTTTGCCAAATTCCTCGTTGCATTGATCACCCTCGGTCTTGCCGCTGCGGTAGTGAAATTCCTCCTTGGCTGGGAACTGATCCCCGGACTGGATCCTATCTTTATGGCCCCTGGCGATAAACCCGGTGAAGTGATGCGCGCCATTGAAGTTATCGGTTCTATCTCCTGCGTGCTGTTAGGGGCGTATCCAATGGTGCTGCTGCTGACTCGCTGGTTTGAAAAACCGCTGATGAGCGTCGGTAAAGTACTGAATATGAACAACATCGCGGCAGCCGGCATGGTGGCAACGCTTGCCAACAACATCCCGATGTTCGGCATGATGAAGCAGATGGATACCCGCGGCAAAGTCATCAACTGCGCCTTCGCCGTTTCCGCTGCTTTCGCCCTGGGCGACCACTTAGGCTTCGCCGCTGCCAACATGAACGCCATGATCTTCCCGATGATTGTCGGCAAGTTGCTCGGCGGCGTAACGGCGATTGGCGTGGCGATGATGCTGGTGCCAAAAGAAGACGCGACCGCGACTAAAACCGAAGCGGAGGCACAATCGTGAACACTCGCCAGCTATTGAGCGTCGGTATCGATATCGGCACCACCACCACCCAGGTGATTTTCTCCCACCTGGAACTGGTTAACCGTGCGGCGGTGTCGCAGGTGCCGCGCTACGAATTCATTAAACGCGAAATTAGCTGGCAAAGCCCGGTATTCTTTACCCCTGTCGATAAACAGGGTGGTTTAAAAGAAGCGGAACTGAAATCGCTGATTTTAGAGCAATATCAGGCTGCGGGCATTGCGCCGGAAAGCGTTGATTCTGGTGCCATCATCATCACCGGTGAAAGCGCGAAAACCCGCAATGCTCGCCCGGCGGTGATGGCGCTCTCTCAGTCGCTGGGCGATTTTGTCGTTGCCAGCGCCGGGCCGCACCTCGAATCCGTGATCGCCGGTCACGGAGCCGGGGCACAAACCCTTTCTGAACAACGGCTGTGTCGGGTACTGAATATCGACATCGGCGGTGGCACCGCGAACTACGCCCTGTTCGATGCCGGAAAAATCAGCGGCACTGCCTGCCTCAACGTCGGTGGTCGCCTGCTGGAAACCGACAGCCAGGGGCGCGTGGTTTACGCTCATAAACCGGGGCAGATGATTGTGGATGAGTGCTTCGGTGCAGGCACTGACGCCCGTTCGCTGACCGGCGCGCAGCTGGTGCAGGTTACCCGGCGGATGGCGGCGCTGATTGTCGAAGTGATTGACGGAACGCTTTCGCCGCTCGCGCAGGCATTGATGCAAACCGGTTTGCTGCCCGCAGGTGTTACGCCCGAAATCATTACGCTTTCTGGAGGCGTGGGCGAATGTTATCGCCACCAGCCCGCCGACCCGTTCTGTTTTGCCGATATTGGCCCACTTCTGGCAACGGCGCTGCATGACCATCCGCGCCTGCGTGAGATGAATGTGCAGTTTCCGGCGCAAACCGTACGCGCCACGGTGATTGGCGCGGGTGCACATACCCTTTCGCTCTCTGGCAGCACAATCTGGCTGGAGGGCGTACAACTGCCGCTGCGCAATTTGCCGGTGGCGATCCCGATTGATGAAACGGATCTGGTGAGTGCCTGGCAACAGGCGCTGATTCAACTGGATCTTGATCCCAAAACTGACGCGTACGTGCTGGCGCTTCCCGCCTCGCTGCCTGTGCGTTACGCCGCGGTACTGACGGTCATCAACGCGTTGGTCGATTTCGTCGCGCGTTTTCCGAATCCGCATCCCCTGCTGGTGGTGGCCGGGCAGGACTTTGGTAAAGCTCTGGGCATGTTGTTGCGCCCACAGCTACAACAACTCCCGTTGGCAGTCATTGACGAAGTGATTGTCCGCGCGGGGGACTATATCGACATTGGTACGCCTCTTTTTGGCGGATCGGTTGTGCCGGTGACGGTGAAATCACTCGCATTTCCTTCCTGAGGGAACGACTTATGAAACTAAAGACCACATTGTTCGGCAATGTATATCAGTTTAAGGATGTAAAAGAGGTGCTGGCTAAAGCCAACGAACTGCGTTCGGGGGATGTGCTGGCAGGCGTTGCAGCGGCAAGTTCACAGGAGCGCGTGGCGGCAAAGCAGGTGTTGTCGGAAATGACCGTAGCGGACATCCGCAATAATCCGGTGATTGCCTATGAAGATGACTGCGTGACGCGGCTGATTCAGGACGATGTTAACGAAACGGCCTACAACCAGATTAAAAACTGGAGCATCAGCGAACTGCGTGAGTATGTGCTGAGCGATGAAACCAGCGTGGACGACATTGCCTTTACCCGCAAAGGGCTGACCTCGGAAGTGGTCGCGGCGGTAGCGAAGATTTGCTCCAACGCGGACCTGATCTACGGCGCGAAGAAAATGCCGGTAATCAAAAAGGCCAATACCACCATTGGTATTCCGGGCACCTTCAGCGCCCGTTTGCAGCCAAATGACACCCGTGACGACGTGCAAAGTATCGCCGCGCAAATCTACGAAGGGCTTTCCTTCGGGGTGGGCGATGCGGTGATCGGCGTTAACCCGGTGACTGACGACGTGGAAAACTTAAGCCGCGTGTTGGACACCATTTACGGCGTGATCGACAAATTCAACATCCCAACTCAGGGCTGCGTACTGGCGCACGTCACCACCCAGATCGAAGCGATTCGTCGCGGCGCGCCTGGCGGACTGATTTTCCAGAGTATCTGTGGCAGCGAAAAAGGGCTGAAAGAGTTTGGCGTGGAACTGGCGATGCTCGACGAAGCGCGCGCAGTGGGTGCAGAGTTCAACCGTATCGCCGGGGAAAACTGCCTCTACTTCGAAACCGGACAAGGCTCTGCGCTATCCGCTGGCGCTAACTTCGGCGCTGACCAGGTGACGATGGAAGCACGTAACTATGGGCTGGCGCGTCATTACGATCCGTTTATCGTCAACACCGTGGTCGGCTTTATTGGGCCGGAGTATCTCTACAACGACCGCCAGATTATCCGTGCTGGCTTAGAAGATCACTTTATGGGCAAGCTGAGCGGCATCTCTATGGGCTGTGACTGCTGTTACACCAACCACGCTGACGCTGACCAGAACCTCAACGAAAACCTGATGATCCTGCTCGCCACCGCAGGCTGCAACTACATCATGGGGATGCCGCTGGGTGATGACATCATGCTCAACTACCAGACCACCGCATTCCACGATACCGCCACTGTGCGTCAGTTACTCAACCTGCGTCCGTCACCGGAGTTTGAACGCTGGCTGGAAAGCATGGGCATTATGGCAAACGGTCGCCTGACCAAACGGGCGGGCGATCCGTCACTGTTCTTCTGATGACGCGGAGATAACACATCATGGATCAAAAACAGATTGAAGAAATTGTACGCAGCGTGATGGCGTCAATGGGACAAACGGCCCCCGCGCCGTCAGAAGCAAAGTGCGCCACCACCAACTGTGCGGCACCGGTGACCTCGGAAAGCTGTGCGCTGGATTTAGGTTCCGCTGAAGCAAAAGCGTGGATTGGTGTTGAAAACCCGCATCGCGCAGACGTATTAACAGAACTGCGCCGCAGCACCGTGGCCCGCGTTTGTACCGGTCGTGCCGGTCCGCGTCCACGTACCCAGGCGCTGCTGCGTTTCCTGGCCGATCACTCTCGTTCGAAAGATACCGTACTGAAAGAAGTGCCGGAAGAGTGGGTGAAAGCGCAGGGCTTGCTGGAAGTACGCTCTGAAATTAGCGACAAAAATCTCTACCTGACTCGCCCGGATATGGGCCGCCGCCTGTGTGCAGAAGCTGTTGAAGCGCTGAAAGCACAGTGTGTTGCTAATCCGGACGTACAGGTCGTTATTTCTGATGGCCTGTCAACTGATGCCATCACCGTCAACTACGAAGAGATCCTGCCGCCGCTGATGGCGGGCCTGAAACAGGCCGGGCTGAAAGTCGGCACGCCATTCTTTGTTCGTTATGGTCGCGTGAAGATTGAAGATCAGATCGGTGAGATCCTCGGCGCGAAAGTGGTGATCCTGCTGGTGGGGGAACGTCCGGGGTTGGGTCAGTCAGAAAGCCTCTCCTGTTACGCCGTTTACTCGCCGCGTATGGCGACCACCGTTGAGGCCGATCGCACCTGCATCTCTAACATTCACCAGGGCGGCACGCCGCCGGTTGAAGCCGCAGCCGTCATTGTGGATTTGGCGAAACGTATGCTGGAGCAGAAAGCATCCGGCATCAACATGACCCGATAAGGAGGCATCATGCCAGCTTTAGATTTGATTCGACCGTCGGTAACCGCCATGCGGGTGATTGCCTCCGTTAACGCTGAATTTGCGCGTGAACTAAAATTGCCGCCGCATATTCGTAGCCTCGGGCTGATTTCTGCTGATTCCGATGACGTCACCTACATTGCCGCTGATGAAGCGACCAAGCAGGCGATGGTGGAAGTGGTATATGGTCGCTCGCTGTATGCGGGCGCTGCACACGGCCCGTCACCGACTGCCGGTGAAGTGCTGATTATGCTTGGTGGGCCAAACCCGGCGGAAGTGCGTGCCGGTCTGGATGCGATGGTTGCACATATTGAAAATGGTGCAGCATTCCAGTGGGCCAATGACGCAGAAAACACCGCCTTCCTGGCGCATGTGGTTTCGCGTACCGGTTCTTATCTCTCATCAACCGCCGGGATCACGCTTGGCGATCCGATGGCGTATCTGGTGGCACCGCCGCTGGAAGCGACCTATGGCATTGATGCAGCGTTGAAATCTGCCGACGTACAGCTGGTGACCTATGTCCCGCCACCGTCTGAAACCAACTACTCGGCAGCATTTTTAACCGGTAGCCAGGCCGCGTGTAAAGCAGCCTGTAACGCCTTTACCGATGCAGTGCTGGAAATCGCGCGTAATCCAATCCAGCGTGCGTAACGGAGGTTGCCGATGATCAATGCACTGGGATTGCTGGAAGTGGACGGCATGGTCGCCGCGATAGATGCAGCGGATGCCATGCTCAAAGCAGCTAACGTTCGTCTGCTCAGTCACGAAGTGCTTGACCCTGGTCGCTTAACGCTGGTGGTGGAAGGCGATCTGGCGGCGTGTCGTGCGGCGCTGGACGCAGGTTGTGCTGCCGCGATGCGTACCGGGCGTGTCATCAGCCGCAAGGAGATCGGTCGGCCAGACGATGACACCCAGTGGCTGGTTACTGGCTTTAACCGCCAGCCGAAGCAACCCGTAAGGGAACCCGACGCGCCAGTTATCGTCGCGGAATCTGCTGACGAGTTGTTGGCGCTGTTAACATCAGTACGTCAGGGAATGACGGCAGGAGAAGTGGCTGCCCACTTTGGCTGGCCGCTGGAAAAAGCCAGAAATGCGCTCGAACAGCTCTTTTCTGCCGGGACGTTACGTAAACGCAGTAGTCGTTATCGTCTCAAGCCCCATTAACCTGTCGGAGGTGCCGGGTGTCCTACAACACCCGGCATTAACATCATGAAAAAGACCCGTACAGCCAATTTGCACCATCTTTATCATGAACCCTTACCCGAAAACCTGAAGCTCACGCCGAAGGTCGAAGTGGATAATGTTCATCAACGACAGACAACGGATGTCTATGAACATGCTTTAACGATTACCGCCTGGCAGCAGATTTACGATCAGCTGCATCCGGGCAAGTTTCATGGTGAATTTACGGAAATTCTACTCGATGATATTCAGGTTTTTCGTGAATACACCGGTCTGGCGCTGCGTCAGTCGTGCCTGGTCTGGCCGAACTCGTTCTGGTTTGGCATTCCGGCGACGCGCGGTGAGCAGGGATTTATCGGTTCGCAATGTCTGGGAAGCGCGGAAATCGCCACCCGCCCTGGTGGCACTGAATTTGAACTGAGCACGCCGGATGATTACACGATCCTGGGCGTGGTGCTTTCTGAAGATGTCATCACCCGGCAGGCTAACTTTTTGCATAACCCGGATCGGGTATTACATATGCTGCGTAGCCAGTCGGCGCTGGAAGTGAAAGAGCAGCATAAAGCCGCGCTGTGGGGCTTTGTCCAACAGGCACTGGCGACGTTTTGCGAGAACCCGGAAAATCTCCATCAGCCTGCAGTGCGAAAAGTGCTGGGGGATAATTTGCTAATGGCGATGGGGGCGATGCTGGAAGACGCGCAACCAATGGTGACGGCGGAAAGCATCAGTCATCAGAGTTACCGTAGATTACTTTCCCGCGCCCGTGAATATGTGCTGGAAAATATGTCTGAGCCGGTGACGGTGCTGGACTTGTGTAATCAACTGCATGTCAGTCGCCGCACGCTACAAAACGCGTTTCACGCTATTTTAGGCATTGGCCCAAACGCGTGGCTGAAACGCATTCGCCTGAACGCCGTACGCCGCGAACTGATAAGCCCGTGGTCGCAAAGCACAACGGTAAAAGACGCCGCCATGCAGTGGGGATTCTGGCATCTGGGGCAATTTGCCACGGATTACCAGCAGCTGTTTGCCGAGAAGCCGTCGTTGACGTTGCATCAGCGGATGCGGGAATGGGGGTGAGGGAGTTACACCCAATCCCTGACCTTAATAAACTCACTTAACGCCGCTTCTGGGCTGCCATCTTTTGGCTGATAATCATACTCCCAGCGTACCAGTGGCGGCATTGACATCAGGATCGACTCGGTGCGCCCGCCAGTTTGCAGGCCAAACAGAGTGCCGCGATCCCAGACCAGATTGAACTCGACATAACGACCGCGACGGTAGAGCTGAAAATTGCGCTCGCGCTCGCCGTAGGCCATCGCTTTACGTCGCTCTACAATTGGTAAATAAGCGTCGGTGTAGCCTTTGCCTACCGCCTGCATAAAGGCAAAACAGTGGTCGAAATCTGGCGTGTTCAGATCATCAAAGAACAGCCCGCCAATACCGCGCTGTTCGTTGCGATGTTTGAGGTAGAAGTAATCGTCGCACCACTTTTTGTAACGGGGATAAACGTCTTCACCAAATGGCAGGCACAGGTCACGGGCGGTGCGGTGCCAGTGAATGGCGTCTTCTTCAAAACCATAGAAAGGGGTTAAATCGAAGCCGCCGCCAAACCACCAGACGGGCTCTGCACCCGGTTTTTCGGCAATAAAAAAACGCACATTCGCGTGGCTGGTGGGAACATACGGGTTATGCGGATGCACTACCAGTGAAACGCCCATCGCCTCGAAACTGCGCCCGGCAAGCTCCGGGCGATGAGCGGTGGCGGAAGCAGGCATCGCCTCGCCGTGGACGTGAGAAAAGTTGACGCCTGCCTGTTCGAAAACACCACCATTACGCAACACCCGACTACGCCCGCCGCCGCCAGCTTCGCGCTGCCAACTATCTTCGACAAATTCTGCGCCATCGACGGCGGTCAGCTGCTGACAAATCGTATCCTGAAGGTTGAGCAGAAACTGTTTAACCTGGTGTGCGTCGGGTTTCATAACTTATCGCTTTTTCGAATGTGCTTTCTGGTTGTCGAACCAGTGGAAATAACTGATCACGCCTTCAGCAATCGCTGTGGCGATTTTCTGACGAAACGCCGCCGTGCCTAACAGCCGCTCTTCTTCCGGGTTGGTGATAAACGAGGTTTCCACCAGCACCGAAGGAACCGACGGCGATTTCAACACCACAAACGCGGCTTGTTCGGTGTTGCGGCTGTGCAGTTTATGCACCGGCTTAATCTTTTTCAGAATATGCGAGCCGAGCGTCAGGCTGTTTTTAATAGTATCGGTTTGCACCAGATCAAACAGCACTTGCTGCAATAGGTGATCCTTGTCAGTCGCCTTTTTACCGGCAACTTCATCGGCGCGGTTTTCGCGTTCAGACAGGTATTTCGCCATTGCGCTACTTGCCCCACGGTTAGAGAGGGCAAATACCGAAGCACCGGCAGCTTTCGGGTTGGTAAAGCCATCGGCATGAATTGACATAAACAGATCTGCGCCATGTTTATGGGCGATTTCAACGCGATCGTAAAGTGGGATAAACGTATCGCCAGAACGCGTTAAACGCGCATCAATCCCATGATTACGCAAAATGGAACGGACGTTTTTAGCAATCGCCAGCACCACATGTTTTTCTTTCGAACCGTTGCGTCCGATCGCTCCGGTATCAATTCCGCCGTGGCCTGGATCGAGAACAACGACACGTTTGCCGCCAGATTTTTTGGCTTTCGGCTTGCTGTGTCCGTTGCTGGTTTTTAAAGGTTCGTCTTTGGCGATGGCTTGCGACATTCCTGACAACGTCAGGGCAGCCAAACCGGCTTTCAGCACCTGGCGGCGCGAAGTGAGTGTTTTTAGTGGTTTAAAAGTGCTCATACGGCCTGAGTTGTAATAATAAAGTTCCAGATGTTATATCGTATCGCGTAATCCGTTACGACGGTTTGATGTTGAGAATTGTTTTACTTTTCATTTCAATAGTTGACAACTCCCCATTATGCCACTTTTTCAACCGATTTTCGTCAGATATTGGCTAATTCGACCGTTCACGCCATAATCAGCCTTTTAACCCGCAAAAAGGTAACGAATACCATGGAGATACGCGTATTTCGCCAGGAAGATTTCGAAGAGGTCATCACCCTTTGGGAGCGTTGCGACTTGCTGCGTCCGTGGAACGATCCGGAAATGGACATCGAGCGTAAGATGAACCATGACGTCAGTTTGTTTTTGGTCGCTGAGGTAAACGGTGAAGTGGTCGGAACGGTGATGGGCGGTTATGACGGGCATCGCGGGTCTGCTTATTATCTTGGCGTGCATCCAGAGTTTCGTGGGCGTGGGATTGCCAATGCGTTGCTTAATCGGCTGGAGAAAAAGCTGATTGCTCGTGGCTGCCCGAAAATTCAGATCAATGTGCCGGAAGATAACGACATGGTGCTCGGAATGTATGAACGCCTGGGATATGAACACGCCGACGTGCTGAGTCTGGGTAAGCGTTTGATTGAAGATGAAGAGTACTGAGTTCCATCCTGTCCATTATGATGCGCACGGACGCCTGCGTTTACCCTTGCTCTTCTGGCTTGTGCTATTGCTTCAGGCGCGAACCTGGGTGCTGTTTGTCATTGCCGGTGCGTCGCGCGAGCAGGGTACTGCGCTGCTAAATCTGTTTTATCCCGATCACGATAATTTCTGGCTGGGGCTGATTCCAGGCATTCCGGCGGTGCTGGCGTTTTTGTTGAGCGGTCGGCGGGCTACATTTCCTCGCACTTGGCATGTGCTCTATTTTCTGTTGCTGTTGGCGCAGGTGGTTTTACTTTGCTGGCAACCGTGGCTGTGGCTGAACGGTGAATCCGTTAGCGGTATCGGTCTGGCGCTGGTAGTGGCGGATATTGTGGCGTTAATCTGGCTGCTGACCAATCGACGTTTACGCGCTTGTTTTAATGAAGTAAAAGAATAACGGCACTTTTTGGTGAATTTGCACTCCAAGCAACGTTATTGAATAACCAAAGGAAGTGACATGAAATCGCTGCGTTTAATGTTATGCGCTATGCCGTTGATGCTGACCGGCTGTTCCACGATGTCGTCAGTTAACTGGTCGGCCGCTAACCCGTGGAACTGGTTTGGGTCGTCCACCAAAGTGAGCGAGCAGGGCGTTGGTGAATTAACGGCGTCCACACCACTGCAAGAACAAGCCATTGCCGATGCGCTTGATGGCGATTATCGCCTGCGCAGCGGAATGAAAACCGCGAACGGCAACGTGGTGCGCTTTTTTGAAGTGATGAAGGGCGACAACGTGGCGATGGTGATTAACGGCGATCAAGGCACGATCAGTCGCATTGACGTGCTGGATAGCGATATTCCTGCTGACACCGGTGTTAAAATCGGTACACCGTTTAGCGACCTTTACAGCAAAGCATTTGGCAATTGCCAAAAAGCTGATGGTGATGATAATCGTGCCGTCGAATGTAAAGCCGAAGGCAGTCAACATATTAGCTACCAGTTCAGCGGGGAATGGAGTGGTCCTGAAGGGTTAATGCCTTCGGACGATACCCTGAAAAACTGGAAAGTCAGTAAAATTATCTGGCGGCGTTAATTTGCGTCTGAACAAACCGCCGCCGCGAAAAAACACGTAAAATAGCGCTCAACAATGCCACGGATTGCGTGGCATTATTATTTTCAGGAGGAACAATGTCTCAGGTTCAGAGTGGCATTTTGCCAGAACATTGCCGCGCGGCGATTTGGATCGAAGCCAACGTGAAAGGGGAAGTTGACGCCCTGCGTGCGGCCAGTAAAACATTTGCCGACAAACTGGCAACTTTTGAAGCGAAATTCCCGGACGCGCATCTTGGTGCGGTGGTTGCCTTTGGTAACAACACCTGGCGCGCTCTGAGCGGCGGCGTTGGGGCAGAAGAGCTGAAAGATTTTCCGGGCTACGGTAAAGGCCTTGCGCCGACCACCCAGTTCGATGTGTTGATCCACATTCTTTCTCTGCGTCACGACGTAAACTTCTCTGTCGCCCAGGCGGCGATGGAAGCCTTTGGTGACTGCATTGAAGTGAAAGAAGAGATCCACGGCTTCCGTTGGGTTGAAGAGCGTGACCTGAGCGGCTTTGTTGACGGTACGGAAAACCCGGCGGGTGAAGAGACGCGTCGCGAAGTGGCGGTTATCAAAGACGGCGTGGATGCGGGCGGCAGCTATGTGTTTGTCCAGCGTTGGGAACACAACCTGAAGCAGCTCAACCGGATGAGCGTTCACGATCAGGAGATGATGATCGGGCGCACCAAAGAGGCCAACGAAGAGATCGACGGCGACGAACGTCCGGAAACCTCTCACCTCACCCGCGTTGATCTGAAAGAAGATGGCAAAGGGCTGAAGATTGTTCGCCAGAGCCTGCCGTACGGCACTGCCAGTGGCACTCACGGTCTGTACTTCTGCGCCTACTGCGCGCGTCTGCATAACATTGAGCAGCAACTGCTGAGCATGTTTGGCGATACCGATGGTAAGCGTGATGCGATGTTGCGTTTCACCAAACCGGTAACCGGCGGCTATTATTTCGCACCGTCGCTGGACAAGTTGATGGCGCTGTAAGCGTTTCTGATTCATTGATTAAAGGCCAGGCAGTAACATTACTGACTGGCCTTTTTATTACTTTTGCTTTAACGCCGCATACACCTGATCAACTACCCAACCATACGTTGCAATCGGCAGCTGACCGCTTTCGAACATATTGGGATTCTTTTGCGGATCGGCAACCGGCGAATGTGGCTTGTTGCTTAACATCACAATCGCCATATGATTCACCGGATCGATAACGGTCACCGTTCCGGTCCAGCCAGTGTGACCGTAGGTTTGCGGGCTTGCCAGCGTGCCAAACGTCGGCGTCATGGTGGCATTACCATTCACGCGCCAGCCGAGGCCAAAAGTGGCATCTTCCTTAGAGCTGGTGGTGAACATCTTCACCGTTTCCGCACTGAACAGCTGCACATCGCCATAGCCCCCGCCGTTCAGCATCGTTTGCATTAACACCGCAATATCGCCGGTATTGGAAAACAAACCTGCGTGCCCGGAAACGCCGCCCATCGAATAAAAGGCTTTTTCATCGTGCACCTGACCCCAGAGAGTGGAGGTGCGGATATTCGGGAAATGGATCACGCCATCGCGGGTATTGCCGTTCAATTCCGTGGCGGCAATTTGCTGCGGTTTAAAGCCTTTCAGCAGCGGGTTAAATACCGTATGTGTCAGGCCGAGCGGGCGATAAATCGACTCTTCAACATAGCGGTCAAGCGGCTGACCGGTGACCGACTCGACGATAAATCCAAGCAGCATATAATCGACATCACTGTAAATATGCTTGCTGCCGGGCTGATACTCCAGCGGCGTGCGCTTGATCATCTCCAGCGTCTGGCCTTTATCCTGGGAATATAACGCGCCCGCGACCGCTTTATTCGGATATTGTGGGTCCGCCGGGAAACCGCCGCTGTGATGCAGCAGGTCAGAAATCCGCAGCGTGTTTTTGCCTTTGATGGTGTCATTTGGACTATCGGCAAACCCCGGAATATATTTCGCAATCCGATCGTCAGGATGCAGTTTGCCTTCGCTCATCAGCTTTTGCAGGGCGAAGTTCGTGGCGTACATTTTGGTGTTTGAGGCCAGGTCATACAGCGTCCCGGTGGTGGCTTTGACAGGCTGTTCCATCAACACGCTGCCATCGTACTTTTTCGCCGCTCCCCAGGCTTTGCGATACACAATCTGATTATCTTTAATGATCAGCAGGTTTACGCCGGGATAACCGGCGTCCACTTGCTGGCTAATCCAGCGATCCATCTGGTTAAGCCGTTCGACGTTGAACCCTGCTTTCTCTGGCGAACTTTCTGTCAGAACAGGGTATTTTGCGGCGCTGACGCTACAACTAACAGCCAGCAGAGAAAGATAGAGCATTGTCCGTTTCATGATATCAGTCCAGATTGACGTTACGGCAGCCAAAGAGCGTGGTGAAAATAAACCCGCAAACCCATGCCACCAGAATCCCGCCAGCATAAACCGCCATTGCCGGAAGGATGCCTTGTGCGGAAGTCATCAGCGGCAGCGCCACCAGACCAGACGGCCCAAAGGCGCTGTTTAAGCCCATCGGCAGACCCCACCAGGCTATCAGGCCGATAAACAAACCGCCCGCTGCGCCGCCTAAACAGGCGGTAATAAACGGTTTCATGCGGGGCAGGGTGACGCCGTAAATCAGCGGTTCGCCAACGCCCAGCAGACCAGGAATAATCGCCCCGCGGACCTGACTGCGTAATGCACTGTGCGGTTGCGCCCGCCAGTAGAGTGCCAGCGCCGCGCCCACCTGGCCCGCGCCTGCCATTGAAAGGATGGGAAATAAGCTGTTGAATCCCTGACTGTCCATTAACGCGAGGTAAACAGGAATAAACCCCTGATGCACGCCAAACACCACGGCGATCAGGAACAGCCCGGCTAAAACCGCACAACCGAGCGGATTACTGTTCAGGTGCATAAACAGCCACGACATGCCTTCGAATAACCAGCCACCCAGCGGCATTATGATCAGGTACGCCAGCGTAGCGGTGATCAGCAGAGTGATTAACGAGGTCAGCAGCATGTCGAGATCGTCCGGCATAAAGCGGCGCACCATGCCTTCGATGCGGGCGCAGGCCCACGCGGCAATCAACACGCCGATAATATTGCCGCGCGGATCGATGGGCAGACCAAAGAAATCGTGAAATCCGGCGTAGTAACCCGTGGTTGCAGCGGGGTTATAACCGAGCAAAAAGAGCGCCGCGATAATTGCGCCATTTACGCCCGTGCCGCCAAATGCCTGGGCGGCGTTATAGCCCACCAGAATCACCAGGAAGGTGAACAGGCCTTTGCTAAACACCTTCATAAAATTCAGCGCATCGGGTAGTGTTCCCTGAGCATCTGCCGGAACGTGCATCACCGTGGCAATTAACGTCGCTATCCCCAGCAGCAGACCGGCGGCAATAAAACCGGGGATCAGCGGCGTGAAGATGGTGGCGAATTTGGCGAGAAATTGTTGCACGCCGGAGGTTTGTTTGGCTTTTAACTGACGTTTGTTCTGGGCGGCGATTTCTGCGGCATCCTGTACCGGTGCCTCGCCCAGCAGCTCGCTCATCGCTTTTGCGGCACGATGCGCTTTACCAGGCCCAAAAACGACCTGCACCTGGTCGCTGGTCAAAATGACGCCCTTCACGCCTTCCAGCGTTTTGATATTGGGATCAACCAGTGAACTGTCATGTACACCCAGACGCAGGCGCGTCATACAGTTACCACAACTGGCGATATTTCCCGGTCCGCCGACACGGGTAAGAATGGTGTTCAGAAGTTCACTGCTGATCTCTTTGGCCATGGGTTATTCCTTGTCTAAAACCTGACGAATAAAGCCGCCGTGTTGATCCAGGCGTTTTTTAGCTTCTGCGGCATCGAGATTTTTCAGCACCATCACAATGGCCGTTTTACAGTTGCGCTCGCAGGCAATTAACGCCGCTTCCGCTTGTTCGGCATTACATCCGGTGGCGTTTTTAACGATATTGACCTGGCGCACATGCAGTTTTTCGTTGGTGGCGACCACATCGACCATCAGGTTGCCGAACACTTTGCCAGATTTAATCATCAGCCCGGTGGAAAGCATATTGAGCACCAGTTTCTGCGCTGTGCCTGCTTTCATTCGCGAAGAACCAGTGACCACTTCGGCACCTACAATCGGTGTAATGGCAAACTCGGCGGTGGTGGAAACGGCACTCCCCGGATTACAGGAAATTCCCACTGTGCGGCAGCCGAGCTGGCGTGCGTATTCCAGTCCGGCAATCACATACGGCGTGCGACCGCTGGCAGCAATGCCAACCACCACATCCTGTGCCGTTAAATTAATATTTTTCAGATCGTTAACACCACCTTCCCGGCTATCTTCAGCGCCTTCCACCGCGTGCTGAATGGCATATTCGCCTCCAGCAATCAAACCAACCACCAGACCCGGTTTCACGCCGTAGGTGGGCGGACATTCGCTGGCATCCAGAATCCCCAGACGACCGGATGTTCCCGCACCGAGATAAATCAGACGACCGCCGCCGCTGACCTGGGCGTGGATAACATCGATCGCCGCGGCGATATCCGGCAGGACGCGCTCAACGGCAAGCGGTACGGTTTTATCTTCATCGTTGATAATCCGGCACATTTCCAGCGTCGATACGCGGTCAATTTCAGCCGAGGCGGTGTTCGAGCCTTCAGTAATCATCTTTTCTAGTTGCATCGGTGGTGACCTTACTATTTACGATCAAATAATTGCAGATGTATGGAATCATATATCCCGAATTGACAGACTTAAAGGAATCATTGAGTCTACACTCGCAGAGTGTGAAGAGCGTCATAAGAACTTAAGCGGAATTTATGCTGCCAGCCCAGGAGAGAGGAAGATGTTGTACCTGACGAAAATAAGCAATGCGGGGAGTGAATTCACCGAAAACGAGCAAAAAATCGCTGACTTTCTGCAGGCCAACGTGAGTGAGCTGCAATCCGTTTCTTCACGGCAGATGGCGAAACAGCTCGGCATTAGCCAGTCGAGCATAGTGAAATTTGCCCAAAAACTCGGCGCGCAAGGATTTACTGAATTGCGTATGGCGTTAATAGGCGAATACAGTGCCAGCCGGGAGAAAACGAATGCCACGGCGCTGCACCTGCACAGTTCGATTACCAGTGATGATTCGCTGGAAGTGATTGCCCGCAAATTGAATCGCGAAAAAGAGCTGGCGCTGGAGCAAACCTGTTCGTTGTTCGACTACGCGCGGCTGCAAAAAATCATTGAGGTCATCAGTAAAGCACCGTTTATCCAGATAACGGGCCTGGGCGGATCGGCGCTGGTGGGGCGCGATCTGTCGTTCAAACTGATGAAAATTGGCTATCGCGTGGCCTGCGAAGCCGACACGCACGTACAAGCCACCGTTTCCCAGGCGTTGAAAAAAGGCGATGTACAAATCGCTATCTCTTACAGCGGCAGTAAAAAAGAGATTGTCTTATGCGCAGAAGCGGCACGAAAGCAGGGGGCAACGGTGATTGCCATTACTTCTCTGGCTGATTCTCCGCTGCGGCGGCTGGCGCATTTCACGCTCGATACCGTTTCCGGTGAAACCGAATGGCGTAGCTCGTCGATGTCTACCCGCACGGCGCAAAATTCTGTTACCGATTTACTGTTTGTTGGTCTTGTGCAACTCAATGATGTGGAGTCATTGAAAATGATTCAGCGCAGCAGTGAGCTAACACAACGCCTGAAATGATGCATAAAGCAGCGACTGGATTGAGATTTTCCTGAATTAGTGAGCTGATCCGCAGCAATATTTTGTTTATCCTGTATTTTCAGAGGGAATGGAGTGTAACGCTCTGTATTAACAAGGAGAGCATTAAAATGGGTAAACTCACGGGCAAGACAGCACTGATTACGGGCGCATTGCAGGGAATTGGCGAAGGAATTGCCAGAACTTTTGCGCGTCATGGCGCAAACCTAATCTTGCTGGATATCTCCCCTGAGATCGAAAAGCTGGCGGACGAACTGTGTGGTCGTGGTCATCGCTGTACGGCGGTTGTCGCCGATGTGCGTGACCCGGCGTCGGTAGCCGCAGCTATCAAACGCGCGAAGGAAAAAGAAGGGCGCATTGATATCCTGGTGAATAACGCAGGCGTTTGTCGTCTGGGCAGTTTCCTCGATATGAGCGATGACGATCGCGATTTCCATATTGACATCAATATTAAAGGCGTATGGAACGTCACGAAGGCGGTGCTGCCGGAGATGATTGCCCGCAAAGATGGTCGCATTGTGATGATGTCTTCGGTCACTGGCGATATGGTGGCCGATCCTGGCGAAACGGCGTACGCCTTAACGAAAGCGGCGATTGTTGGCCTGACAAAATCGCTGGCGGTGGAGTACGCGCAGTCTGGTATTCGCGTTAACGCCATTTGCCCGGGATACGTGCGCACACCAATGGCGGAAAGCATTGCCCGCCAGTCGAACCCGGAAGATCCAGAGTCGGTGCTGACTGAAATGGCGAAAGCAATCCCGATGCGTCGCCTCGCCGATCCGCTGGAAGTCGGCGAACTGGCGGCCTTCCTCGCATCGGATGAATCCAGCTATTTAACCGGTACACAGAATGTGATTGATGGCGGCAGCACACTGCCGGAGACGGTTAGCGTCGGTATCTGATTCACCTCTGTTTCCTCCCTGCATTTGTGGGGAGGATTTCGTTTTAAACCCGGTTCTTATTCCCTTTTCAACTTCCAAATCACCAAACGGTATATAAAACCGTTACTCCTTTCACGTCCGTTATAAATATGATGGCTATTAGAAAGTCATTAAATTTATAAGGGTGCGCAATGGCCGTTAACTTACTGAAAAAGAACTCACTCGCGCTGGTCGCTTCTCTGCTGCTGGCGGGCCATGTACAGGCAACGGAACTGCTGAACAGTTCTTATGACGTCTCCCGCGAGCTGTTTGCCGCCCTGAATCCGCCGTTTGAGCAACAATGGGCAAAAGATAACGGCGGCGACAAACTGACGATAAAACAATCTCATGCCGGGTCATCAAAACAGGCGCTGGCGATTTTACAGGGCTTAAAAGCCGACGTTGTCACTTATAACCAGGTGACCGACGTACAAATCCTGCACGATAAAGGCAAGCTGATCCCGGCCGACTGGCAGTCGCGCCTGCCGAATAATAGCTCGCCGTTCTACTCCACCATGGGCTTCCTGGTGCGTAAGGGTAACCCGAAGAATATCCACGATTGGAACGACCTGGTGCGCTCCGACGTGAAGCTGATTTTCCCGAACCCGAAAACGTCGGGTAACGCGCGTTATACCTATCTGGCGGCATGGGGCGCAGCGGATAAAGCTGACGGTGGCGATAAAGCCAAAACCGAACAGTTTATGACCCAGTTCCTGAAAAACGTTGAAGTGTTCGATACCGGCGGTCGTGGCGCAACCACCACTTTTGCCGAGCGTGGCCTGGGCGATGTGCTGATTAGCTTTGAATCGGAAGTGAACAACATCCGTAAACAGTATGAAGCACAGGGCTTTGAAGTGGTGATCCCGAAAACCAATATTCTGGCGGAATTCCCGGTGGCGTGGGTCGATAAAAATGTGCAGGCCAACGGTACGGAAAAAGCCGCAAAAGCCTACCTGAACTGGCTCTACAGCCCACAGGCGCAGACCATCATCACCGACTATTACTACCGTGTGAATAACCCGGAAGTCATGGACAAACTGAAAAACAAATTCCCGCAGACCGAGCTGTTCCGCGTGGAAGACAAATTTGGCTCCTGGCCGGAAGTGATGAAAACCCACTTCACCAGCGGCGGCGAGTTAGACAAGCTGTTAGCGGCGGGGCGTAATTAATGTTTGCAGTTTCATCAAGACGCGTGCTGCCGGGCTTTACCTTAAGCCTCGGCACCAGTCTGCTGTTTGTGTGCCTGATTTTGCTGCTGCCGCTCTCCGCGCTGGTGATGCAGCTGGCTCAGATGAGCTGGGCGCAGTACTGGGAGGTGATCACCAACCCGCAGGTGGTCGCGGCCTACAAAGTAACGCTGCTGTCGGCGTTTGTGGCATCGATTTTTAACGGCGTTTTCGGTCTGCTGATGGCGTGGATCCTAACCCGCTATCGCTTCCCAGGCCGCACGCTGCTTGATGCGCTGATGGATTTACCCTTTGCGCTGCCAACGGCAGTCGCCGGGTTAACGCTAGCCTCGCTCTTTTCTGTAAACGGTTTTTACGGTGAATGGCTGGCGAAGTTTGATATCAAAGTCACCTATACCTGGCTGGGGATTGCGGTGGCGATGGCCTTTACCAGCATTCCGTTTGTGGTACGTACCGTGCAGCCGGTGCTGGAAGAGTTAGGCCCGGAATATGAAGAAGCGGCGGAAACGCTTGGTGCAACGCGCTGGCAGAGTTTCTGCAAAGTGGTGCTGCCGGAGCTTTCTCCGGCGCTGGTGGCGGGCGTGGCGCTGTCGTTTACCCGTAGTCTTGGTGAATTTGGCGCGGTGATTTTTATCGCCGGAAATATCGCGTGGAAGACGGAAGTGACGTCGCTGATGATTTTTGTGCGCTTACAGGAGTTTGATTACCCGGCAGCGAGCGCGATTGCTTCGGTGATCCTCGCGGCATCTCTGCTGCTGCTGTTCTCAATTAACACTCTGCAAAGTCGCTTTGGTCGGCGTGTGGTAGGTCATTAATGGCGGAAGTTACCCAATTGAAGCGTTATGACGCGCGCCCGATTAACTGGGGCAAATGGTTTCTGATTGGCATCGGGATGCTGGTATCGGCGTTCATCCTGCTGGTGCCGATGATTTATATCTTCGTACAGGCGTTCAGCAAAGGGCTGATGCCGGTTTTACAGAATCTGGCCGATCCGGACATGCTACACGCCATCTGGCTGACGGTGATGATCGCGCTGATTGCCGTACCGGTAAACCTGGTGTTCGGCATTCTGCTGGCCTGGCTGGTGACGCGCTTTAACTTCCCTGGACGCCAGTTACTGCTGACGCTACTGGACATTCCGTTTGCCGTATCGCCGGTGGTTGCCGGTCTGGTGTATCTGCTGTTCTACGGCTCTAACGGCCCGCTGGGCGGTTGGCTGGATGAACATAATCTGCAAATTATGTTCTCCTGGCCGGGAATGGTGCTGGTCACCATCTTCGTGACGTGTCCGTTTGTGGTGCGCGAACTGGTGCCGGTGATGTTAAGCCAGGGCAGTCAGGAAGACGAGGCGGCGATTTTGCTTGGCGCGTCTGGCTGGCAGATGTTCCGTCGTGTCACATTGCCGAACATCCGCTGGGCGCTGCTTTATGGCGTAGTGCTGACCAACGCCCGCGCGATTGGCGAGTTTGGCGCGGTGTCGGTGGTTTCCGGCTCGATTCGCGGCGAAACACTTTCGCTGCCGTTACAGATTGAATTGCTGGAGCAGGACTACAACACCGTCGGCTCCTTTACTGCCGCCGCGCTGTTGACGCTGATGGCGATTATCACCCTGTTTTTAAAGAGTATGTTGCAGTGGCGCCTGGAGAATCAGGAAAAACGCGCGCAGCAGGAGGAACATCATGAGCATTGAGATTGCCAATATTAAGAAGTCGTTTGGTCGCACCCAGGTGCTGAACGATATCTCACTGGATATTCCTTCAGGTCAGATGGTCGCGTTGCTGGGGCCGTCCGGTTCCGGGAAAACCACGCTGCTGCGCATTATCGCCGGGCTGGAGCATCAAACCAGCGGGCATATTCGCTTCCACGGCACCGACGTCAGCCGCCTGCACGCGCGCGATCGCAAGGTCGGTTTCGTGTTCCAGCATTACGCGCTGTTCCGTCATATGACGGTGTTCGACAATATCGCTTTTGGCCTGACGGTGCTGCCACGTCGCGAGCGCCCGAATGCCGCAGCCATCAAAGCGAAAGTGACAAAATTGCTGGAGATGGTGCAGCTTGCTCATCTGGCAGATCGTTATCCGGCACAGCTTTCCGGCGGCCAGAAACAGCGCGTGGCGCTGGCGCGCGCGCTGGCTGTAGAACCGCAAATTCTGCTGCTTGATGAACCGTTTGGCGCGCTGGATGCGCAGGTGCGTAAAGAGCTGCGTCGCTGGCTGCGTCAACTGCATGAAGAGCTGAAATTCACCAGCGTGTTCGTGACCCACGACCAGGAAGAGGCGACCGAAGTAGCCGATCGTGTAGTGGTGATGAGTCAGGGGAATATTGAACAGGCTGATGCGCCGAATCAGGTATGGCGCGAACCAGCGACCCGTTTTGTACTCGAATTTATGGGCGAAGTGAACCGCCTGCAGGGAACCATTCGCGGCGGGCAGTTCCATGTTGGCGCGCATCGCTGGCCGCTGGGCTACACACCTGCGTATCAGGGTCCGGTGGATCTCTTCCTGCGCCCGTGGGAAGTGGATATCAGCCGCCGTACCAGTCTCGATTCGCCGCTGCCGGTACAGGTACTGGAAGCCAGCCCGAAAGGTCACTACACCCAATTAGTGGTGCAGCCGCTGGGGTGGTACAACGAACCGCTGACGGTCGTGATGCATGGCGACGATGCCCCGCAGCGTGGCGAGCGTTTATTCGTTGGTCTGCAACATGCGCGGCTGTATAACGGCGACGAGCGTATCGAAACCCGAGATGAGGAACTTGCTCTCGCACAAAGCGCCTGATAGGTTGAGTGAATGTTAAACGCCCGGAGGCGCTTCCCGCGATCCGGGCTTTTTAATGGCAAGGTTTGTAACCTGTAGACCTGATAAGACGCGCAAGCGTCGCATCAGGCAACACCACGTATGGATAGAGATCGTGAGTACATTAGAACAAACAATAGGCAATACGCCTCTGGTGAAGTTGCAGCGAATGGGGCCGGATAACGGCAGTGAAGTGTGGTTAAAACTGGAAGGCAATAACCCGGCAGGTTCGGTGAAAGATCGTGCGGCACTTTCGATGATCGTCGAGGCGGAAAAGCGCGGGGAAATTAAACCGGGTGATGTCTTAATCGAAGCCACCAGTGGTAACACCGGCATTGCGCTGGCAATGATTGCCGCGCTGAAAGGCTATCGCATGAAATTGCTGATGCCCGACAACATGAGCCAGGAACGCCGTGCGGCGATGCGTGCTTATGGTGCGGAACTGATTCTTGTCACCAAAGAGCAGGGCATGGAAGGTGCGCGCGATCTGGCGCTGGAGATGGCGAATCGTGGCGAAGGAAAGCTGCTCGATCAGTTTAATAATCCCGATAACCCTTACGCCCATTACACCACTACCGGGCCGGAAATCTGGCAGCAAACCGGCGGGCGCATTACCCATTTTGTCTCCAGCATGGGAACAACCGGCACTATCACCGGCGTTTCACGCTTTATGCGCGAACAATCCAAACCAGTAACGATTGTTGGCCTGCAGCCGGAAGAAGGCAGCAGTATTCCCGGCATTCGCCGCTGGCCTGCGGAATATCTGCCGGGGATTTTCAACGCTTCTCTGGTGGATGAGGTGCTGGATATTCATCAGCGCGATGCAGAAAACACCATGCGCGAACTGGCAGTGCGGGAAGGAATATTCTGTGGCGTCAGCTCCGGCGGCGCGGTTGCCGGAGCACTGCGGGTGGCAAAAGCTAACCCTGGTGCGGTGGTGGTAGCGATCATCTGCGATCGTGGCGATCGCTACCTTTCCACCGGGGTGTTTGGGGAAGAGCATTTTAGCCAGGGGGCGGGGATTTAAGATTATTGCGCAGGCACCGTTTTATCCGTCTGCGCAATTAGCGCATGTAAAAAAGGCTGTGCGTTCTCATCGCTCTTACCGGGGATCTTCACAATATACGGCTTCCCGGTAATCGATGACGACGAAGCAACCTTATCAATAAACTGCTCGGCAGTGTCAATGCGGTTACGGGTATTGCCCAGCTTCAGACGCAGATGAGAAACCGCTTCATCGCAGGTATGTTCATCACCGTTGCGCACAAATATCAAATCCTTTTTCTGTGCTAATCCCTCCAGCATGGCGTTGATGCGGGCTTCTTCATGGGCAGTTAACTTCGCGTAAGCGGGGAGTGTCATTAGTAGTGTAATGACCAGACAAATGATTTTCTTCATTGAATTACCTTATCCTTGTTTTGTGATAGCCGATTTGACTGCCAGAATCAGGTAAAGTTTCGGTTGGAATACGATGAGGATCATCGGCAAGGAGAAAAAATTAAATGAGTAGTTTGTTGTTGTTTAACGATAAGAGCAGGGCGCTGCAGGCGGATATCGTCGCCGTGCAGTCGCAGGTGGTTTACGGCAGCGTGGGCAACAGCATTGCCGTGCCTGCTATCAAACAGAACGGTCTGAATGTTTTTGCCGTGCCGACGGTATTGCTGAGCAATACGCCGCATTATGACACTTTCTACGGTGGTGCGATTCCGGATGAATGGTTTAGCGGTTATTTGCGTGCGCTTCAGGAGCGTGATGCGCTGCGCCAGCTGCGCGCTGTAACCACGGGCTATATGGGAACGGCATCGCAAATCAAAATCCTTGCCGAGTGGCTGACTGCGCTACGCAAAGACCATCCTGACCTATTGATCATGGTCGATCCGGTGATTGGCGATATTGATAGCGGAATTTATGTCAAACCTGACCTTCCCGAGGCGTATCGACAATATTTACTGCCGCTGGCGCAGGGAATTACCCCCAATATCTTTGAGCTGGAAATCCTGACCGGTAAAAATTGCCGCGATCTCGACAGTGCCATTGCTGCCGCAAAAAGTCTGCTTTCAGACACATTAAAATGGGTGGTGATTACCAGCGCCTCCGGTAATGAAGAAAATCAGGAGATGCAGGTGGTGGTGGTCAGTGCCGACAGCGTGAATGTCATTTCCCATTCACGGGTAAAAACCGACCTGAAAGGGACTGGCGACCTGTTTTGTGCTCAGCTTATCAGTGGTTTGCTGAAAGGGAAGGCGTTAAACGATGCGGTGCACCGTGCGGGGTTGCGCGTACTGGAAGTGATGCGCTACACCCAGCAGCATGAGAGCGATGAATTGATTTTGCCGCCGCTGGCGGAAGCATAAAAAATGGCGCCGATGGGCGCCATTTTTCACTGCGGCAAGAATTACTTCTTGATGCGGATAACCGGGGTTTCACCCACGGTTACGCTACCGGACAGTTTGATCAGTTCTTTGATTTCGTCCATGTTGGAGATAACAACCGGAGTCAGGGTAGACTTGGCTTTCTCTTCCAGTAGCGGCAGATCAAATTCAATGACAGTATCGCCAACTTTCACGCGCTGACCTTCTTCAGCAATACGCTTGAAGCCTTCGCCTTTCAGTTCAACGGTGTCGATACCGAAGTGGACGAACAGTTCAACGCCGCTATCAGATTCGATAGAGAACGCGTGATTGGTTTCAAAGATTTTACCAATGGTACCGTCTACAGGCGCGACCATTTTGTTACCCGTTGGTTTGATAGCAATACCATCACCAACGATTTTTTCCGCAAAAACGACATCCGGCACGTCTTCGATATTGACGATCTCGCCAGAGAGCGGAGCAATGATCTCAATAGTTCCGGTATCCTTCTTGTCGTCGGAAACCAGAGATTTCAGTTTATCGAACAAACCCATGATCTTCTCCTAAGCAGTAAATTGGGCCGCATCTCGTGGATTAGCAGATTGTTTTTTCTTCAATGAACTTGTTAACCAGCGTCATTAACTCGTCCGTTGTCGGTTGAGCAAGAGCCTGCTCTGCTAACACCTTCGCATCTTCGAAGTTCGTGTTACGGATAATCTTCTTAATGCGCGGGATAGAAATGGCGCTCATAGAGAATTCGTCCAGACCCATCCCCAGCAACAGAAGTGTAGCACGTTCATCGCCAGCAAGCTCACCACACATGCCAGTCCATTTGCCTTCAGCATGAGAAGCATCAATAACTTGCTTGATCAAGTTCAGCACGGACGGTGACATTGGTTGGTAAAGGTGTGAAATCATATCATTACCACGGTCAACTGCCAGAGTGTACTGCGTTAAATCATTGGTGCCGATACTAAAGAAATCAACTTCTTTGGCTAAATGACGTGCAATTGTTGCGGCAGCCGGTGTTTCCACCATTACGCCGATTTCAATTGACTCGTCAAACGCTTTACCTTCGTCGCGCAGTTCCTGTTTGTAGATTTCGATCTCTTTGCGCAGTGCACGCACTTCTTCAACAGAGATGATCATCGGGAACATAATGCGCAATTTACCGAAAGCCGAGGCACGCAGGATAGCGCGGAGCTGATCGCGCAGGATCTCTTTACGATCCATCGCGATACGGATAGCGCGCCAGCCGAGGAACGGGTTCTCTTCTTTCGGGAAGTTCATGTATGGCAGCTCTTTGTCGCCGCCGATGTCCATGGTACGAACGATAACCGCCTGCGAGCCACACGCTTCAGCCACTGCTTTGTAAGCAGCAAACTGTTCTTCTTCAGTGGGCAGCGCGTCGCGGTCCATGAACAGGAACTCAGTACGATACAGACCAACGCCTTCAGCGCCGTTACGCTCTGCACCTTCAACGTCACGAACCGTACCAATGTTAGCGCACACTTCTACCTGGTGACCGTCCAGCGTAATAGCTGGCAGATCTTTCAGTTTAGCAAGCTCTGCTTTTTCAGAAGCCACTTGCTCCTGAACAGCGCGCATTTTATCAATAACTTCGTTGGTTGGATTGACGTAAACCTGATTATTTACGGCATCCAGAATCAGATAGTCGTCATTTTTCACCTGAGAGGTGACGCTACCGGTACCCACGATAGCAGGCAGTTCCAGAGAACGCGCCATGATAGAGGTGTGGGAAGTACGGCCACCCGCGTCGGTGATGAAACCCAGCACCTTCTTCAGGTTCAGCTGTGCGGTTTCGGACGGCGTCAGGTCAGCGGCAACCAGAATGACTTCATCCTGAATGGCGCTCAGGTCGATAATCTTCAGGCCCAGGATGTTGCGCAGCAGGCGCTTACCGATATCACGTACGTCAGCCGCACGTTCTTTCAGGTATTCATCATCCAGCTCTTCCAGGGCAGAAGCCTGACCTTCGATAACTTCATGAGCAGCTGCGTCAGCTGTCATGTGCTTATCTTTAATCAGGGCTATGATTTCCTGCTCCAGCTCCTCATCTTCGAGCAGCATAATATGCCCTTCAAAGATGGCTTCTTTTTCTTCACCGAACGTTTCACCAGCTTTCGTTTTGATCGTTTCCAGCTGGGCTGATGCCTTGGCACGACCGCTCAGAAAACGTTCAACTTCCTGATCAACCTGGTCGGCAGAAATTTTTTTCCGGTCAATGACAATTTCGTCTTCTTTCAGAAGCAGAGCTTTACCGAAAGCGATACCCGGGGATGCTAAAATGCCTGAAATCATAACCCTACCTTACTTGTGACTGATTTTTAAAAGAACCCGGGAAATTACTCGAGTTCCGCCATCAGTTTAACCAGATGTTCAACCGCTTTCTGCTCGTCTTCGCCTTCTGCGGAGATAGTCACAACGGTACCTTGAGTCAGGCCCAGAGTCTGCAGTTTAAACAGGCTTTTCGCGCTGGCGCTTTTGCCGTTGGAAGTCACAGTAATTTCAGAAGTGAAGCCCTTAGCTTCTTTTACAAACTGGGCAGCAGGGCGGGTGTGCAGACCGTTCGGAGCGGTAATGGTAACTTCTTGCTGGAACATTGTATTTCCCCAACTTATAGGTTTAGTGTTGTGGAACTAAAGTCTAGCCTGGCGGTTCGACTTTAGCCTGTATTGTTAGCGCCAGTTTTTAACAGACGCGACGCACGAAGAGCGCAATACAGTCCATTGCTGGCGGGTGTTGACCGCTGACGTTTCGTACGTCATTAAACATTATGCCGCTAAAGGAAGAATTGAACCAAATCATAAAATCGATTCAGCTTTGGCTTTTCCTGTAACGATTAATTTCGCGCATCAAAATAATTAGTCTGGTTAAATACCAGTTCCGACAGGCTGAATCAATGCCAGGAGGGGCGAAAGTTTGAAGCAGGCCACAAAAAAGCACCTAAAAAGGTGCTTTTTTACGCATTTTTAACAAGCTGGCATTACTGTTGCAGTTCTTTCTCAGTGAAGAGATCGGCAAACAATGCGGTGCTTAAATAACGCTCACCCGATGACGGTAGAATAACCACAATATTCTTGTTGGTAAAGCTTTCATCTTCTTGTAGTTTCAACGCCGCAGCAACAGCTGCTCCAGAAGAGATACCTGCAAGAATACCTTCTTCTTCCATCAGACGACGCGCGGTAGAAATCGCTTCTTCATTGGTGATGCCAATGACTTTATCGACCAGCTTGAGATCGAGGTTAGCTGGGATAAAACCAGCGCCAATACCCTGAATTTTATGCGGGCCAGGTTTAATCTCTTCACCAGCCAGTGCCTGGGCGATAACTGGAGAATCGGTTGGCTCAACGGCGACAGAGATAAGATCGGTCTTGCCTTTGGTGCCTTTAATGTAGCGGCTGACGCCAGTAAGCGTACCGCCAGTCCCAACGCCAGCAATAAATACATCAACCTGACCGTCGGTATCTTCCCAGATCTCCGGACCGGTGGTTTTTTCGTGAATTTCAGGGTTTGCCGGATTGCTGAATTGTTGCAGCAGCAGGTATTTCTCTGGATTGCTGGCGACAATTTCTTCTGCTTTTTGGATTGCGCCTTTCATGCCTTTAGCACCTTCCGTCAGCACCAGGTTTGCACCTAACGCTTTCAGCAGCTTGCGGCGTTCAATACTCATGGTTTCTGGCATGGTCAGGGTGAGTTTGTAACCGCGAGCGGCAGCTACATAGGCCAGTGCAATCCCGGTATTACCGCTGGTTGGTTCAACCAGTTCAACGCCTGGTTTCAGCACGCCGCGCTTTTCGGCATCCCAAATCATGTTGGCACCGATACGGCACTTAACGCTGAAGCTGGGGTTACGAGATTCCACCTTCGCCAGAATGCGTCCGTTACCGATGCGATTCAGGCGAACCAGCGGCGTGTGACCGATAGTCAGCGAGTTATCTTCAAAAATCTTACTCATGGCCTGTCCTTAACTGTATGAAATTGGGATACAACAGGTAGCATACCCGCTCAGAGAATATGCGGAAGTAAGGATTTAGCATATCTATATACAGAAGGGAAATAATGACATGCAAGATGGAATAAGGGGCGGCATAAGCCACCCCTGTTTCACACAAACGGTTTACAAAATAACCGGTAGATTGTTACCGCCACATCGCGTGTTTATCGCGATAGCAATCGACCCACATCGCCGTCGCGCCACAAACGGCAACGGGCATGATGAACAGATTAAGCAGCGGGATCATCGTAAACAGGCTGGTTAAAGCACCAAACTGCATATTGGTGATTTTGCGTGTGCGCAGGGCGGTGCGCATCTCTTTAAACGGCACTTTGTGGTTATCGAAGGGGTAATCGCAATACTGGATGGCTAACATCCAGGCGCTAAACAGGAACCACAGTACCGGCGCGACGGTTTGCCCAATACCAGGGATTAAGTAAAGAATTAGCAATACAATTGCGCGCGGCAGATACCAGGCAAATTTTTGCCATTCGCGTTTCATGATTCGCGGCACATCTTTCATGATACCGAAAATCCCGGTATCTGGCGGTGTAGCGCCAGTCAATCGTGCTTCCAGTTGTTCAGCCAATAAACCGTTAAACGGAGCGGCAATCCAGTTAGCAATCGTGGAGAAGAAATAGCCAAACACTAACAGCACAGAGATGACAGCCAGAGGCCACAACAGATAACTCAGCCATTGTAGCCAGTCCGGAACGTAACTCATGAGAGTCGGGATCCAGACATCGAGCTGTGTAAAGAGCCACCAGAATGCGCCCCCCATCAACAAAATATTGACCAGCAGCGGTAAAATAACGAAACGCCGAATCCCAGGTTGCGAGACGAGCTTCCAGCCTTGCGCAAAATAGTAAAAACCGCTGCGTGGGGCAGATGTGAATGATGAAACCATAATCAGGATGAGCTCCTTTTGACCAATCCCAGGAAAATTCTGCGTATTTTACCGGGTAATTGCGCAATGGACAGTTAGGATATGTTCGAAAAAACAGCAAAAAGCACGATTTCATCTATCTTTGTGCTGTGAAAGTTAATAGTGCACTTGCACTTGAGGTAATCGGCAAATACTCTTAGTGAGTAAATGTTTGCCGTGGTGGCAAGGTGTTAGAACAACAGAGAATATAATGATGCAGGATTTGCGTCTGATATTAATCATTGTTGGCGCGATCGCCATAATCGCTTTACTGGTACATGGTTTCTGGACCAGCCGTAAAGAACGATCTTCTATGTTCCGCGATCGGCCATTAAAACGAATGAAGTCAAAACGTGACGACGATTCTTATGACGAGGATGTCGAAGATGATGAGGGCGTTGGTGAGGTTCGTGTTCACCGCGTGAATCATGCCCCGGCTAACGCTCAGGAGCATGAGGCTGCTCGTCCGTCGCCGCAACACCAGTACCAACCGCCTTATGCGTCTGCGCAGCCGCGTCAACCGGTCCAGCAGCCGCCTGAAGCGCAGGTACCGCCGCAACATGCTCCGCGTCCAGCGCAGCCGGTGCAGCAGCCTGCCTATCAGCCGCAGCCTGAACAGCCGTTGCAGCAGCCAGTTTCGCCACAGGTCGCGCCAGCGCCGCAGCCTGTGCATTCAGCACCGCAACCGGCACAACAGGCTTTCCAGCCTGCAGAACCCGTAGCGGCACCACAGCCTGAGCCTGTAGCGGAACCGGCTCCAGTTATGGATAAACCGAAGCGCAAAGAAGCGGTGATTATCATGAACGTCGCGGCGCATCACGGTAGCGAGCTAAACGGTGAACTGCTTCTTAACAGCATTCAACAAGCGGGCTTCATTTTTGGCGATATGAATATTTACCATCGTCATCTTAGCCCGGATGGCAGCGGCCCGGCGTTATTCAGCCTGGCGAATATGGTGAAACCGGGAACCTTTGATCCTGAAATGAAGGATTTCACTACTCCGGGTGTCACCATCTTTATGCAGGTACCGTCTTACGGTGACGAGCTGCAGAACTTCAAGCTGATGCTGCAATCTGCGCAGCATATTGCCGATGAAGTGGGCGGTGTCGTGCTTGACGATCAGCGCCGTATGATGACTCCGCAGAAATTGCGCGAGTACCAGGACATCATCCGCGAAGTCAAAGACGCCAACGCCTGATACACTTAAGGCAAATTAACTCCTCTTCGAACCCCCGCTTGTCGGGGGTTTTTAGCATTGATGGTGCGATATGGAATCAATCGAACAACAACTGACAGAACTGCGAACGACGCTTCGCCATCATGAATATCTTTATCATGTGATGGATGCGCCGGAAATTCCCGACGCTGAATACGACAGGCTGATGCGCGAACTGCGCGAGCTGGAAACCAAACATCCAGAACTGATTACGCCTGATTCGCCTACCCAACGTGTAGGCGCTGCGCCGCTGGCGGCTTTCAGCCAGATACGCCATGAAGTACCAATGCTGTCACTGGATAACGTTTTTGATGAAGAAAGCTTTCTTGCTTTCAACAAACGTGTGCAGGACCGTCTGAAAAACAACGAGAAAGTCACCTGGTGCTGTGAGCTGAAGCTGGATGGCCTTGCCGTCAGTATTCTGTATGAAAATGGCGTTTTAGTCAGTGCCGCGACCCGTGGCGATGGCACCACCGGGGAAGATATCACGTCTAATGTGCGTACTATTCGCGCTATTCCGCTGAAGCTGCACGGAGAGAATATCCCGGCGCGTCTGGAAGTGCGTGGTGAAGTGTTCCTGCCGCAGGCGGGGTTCGAAAAGATTAACGAAGATGCGCGACGCACGGGCGGGAAAGTTTTTGCTAACCCACGTAATGCGGCAGCTGGTTCACTGCGTCAGCTTGATCCGCGTATTACAGCGAAGCGACCGCTCACTTTTTTCTGCTATGGCGTTGGTGTTCTGGAAGGTGGCGAGCTGCCGGATACTCATCTTGGCCGTTTACTGCAATTTAAAAAGTGGGGGTTGCCGGTCAGCGATCGGGTAACGCTTTGTGAATCGGCGGAAGAAGTGCTGGCGTTCTATCACAAAGTGGAAGAAGACCGCCCGACGCTGGGCTTTGATATCGACGGCGTGGTGATTAAGGTCAACTCACTGGAACAGCAGGAGCAGCTTGGCTTTGTCGCGCGTGCCCCGCGCTGGGCGGTAGCGTTTAAATTCCCGGCGCAGGAGCAGATGACCTTTGTGCGTGACGTCGAGTTTCAGGTTGGGCGTACTGGCGCGATTACGCCTGTTGCGCGTCTGGAACCTGTCCATGTTGCTGGCGTGCTGGTGAGTAACGCAACCTTACACAATGCGGATGAAATCGAACGTCTTGGTTTACGCATTGGCGATAAAGTGGTGATTCGCCGCGCTGGCGACGTGATCCCGCAGGTGGTTAACGTCGTGCTTTCTGAACGCCCGGAAGATACCCGTGAGGTTGTATTCCCGACGCATTGTCCGGTATGTGGTTCTGACGTTGAGCGTGTGGAAGGTGAAGCGGTTGCCCGCTGTACCGGTGGCCTGATTTGCGGAGCGCAGCGTAAAGAGTCGCTGAAACACTTTGTTTCCCGCCGTGCGATGGATGTTGACGGAATGGGCGACAAAATCATCGATCAGCTGGTTGAAAAAGAATATGTCCATACTCCGGCAGATCTGTTCAAACTCACCGCAGGCAAACTGACCGGGCTGGAGCGTATGGGGCCAAAATCGGCACAAAACGTGGTTAACGCGCTAGAAAAAGCGAAAGAAACCACCTTTGCTCGCTTCCTCTATGCACTTGGCATCCGTGAAGTCGGCGAGGCCACCGCAGCAGGTCTGGCGGCATATTTCGGCACGCTGGAAGCGCTGGAAGCCGCTTCGATTGAAGAGCTGCAAAAGGTGCCTGATGTTGGCATTGTCGTTGCATCCCACGTTCACAACTTCTTTGCCGAAGAAAGCAACCGCAATGTCATCAGCGAGCTGTTGGCGGAAGGTGTTCACTGGCCTGCGCCGATCGTTATCAACGCGGAAGAGATTGACAGCCCGTTTGCTGGTAAAACCGTGGTGCTTACGGGCAGCTTAAGCCAGATGTCGCGTGATGACGCTAAAGCTCGACTGGTTGAACTGGGCGCGAAAGTCGCGGGCAGCGTGTCGAAGAAAACCGATCTGGTGATTGCCGGAGAAGCGGCAGGTTCTAAACTGGCGAAAGCGCAGGAACTGGGCATTGAAGTCATCGACGAAGCGGAAATGCTGCGTTTGCTGGGTAGCTGAGATGGAAAAAGAGCAGCTGATTGAAATAGCCAATACGATAATGCCGTTTGGCAAATATAAAGGGCGTCGCTTAATCGACCTGCCGGAGGAGTATCTGCTGTGGTTTGCCCGCAAAGATGAATTCCCGGCAGGGAAGCTCGGTGAGCTAATGCAAATCACGCTGCTGATTAAAACCGAGGGGCTGACGCAACTGGTCCAGCCCCTGAAGCGTCCGCTTTAAGCTTTATCGGCGCTGCTTTCCTGCTGTGCCTGTAACTGTTCGGTCTGGCGTTTGTATCGACGCGCCAGCACCGCACAGACCATCAATTGGATCTGATGGAAAATCATCAGGGGCAGCACCATCATACCGATCACCGATGTGGGGAACAGAATGTTTGCCATCGGGATGCCATTTGCCAGACTCTTTTTCGAACCACAAAAGACGATAGTAATTTCATCTGCCTTATTGAAGCCCAGTCGGCGTGCCATAAAGACGTTAACTACAATCACGATAGCCAGAAGAACGCAGCTGACCACCACGATAAACAGCAATGATCCCCAGCCAACTTTATGCCAGATACCATTAACGACGGCTTCGCTGAACGCTGTATAAACCACCAACAGAATGGACGTCTGGTCAGTTTTCGCAATCCATTTTTTATTGCGCGACACCCAGTCACCAATCCACGGCCGGGAAAGATGCCCCAACACAAACGGCAGCAGCAGTTGCAGCATAATTTTACCGACCTGCTCAAGGCTGCCCCCTGCACCGTGAACATTCATCACCAGACCAACCAGCAATGGTGAAAGGAAAATCCCCAGCAGGCTGGATGCTGACGCAGAACAAACCGCCGCCGCGACGTTACCGCCCGCCATTGACGTGAAGGCGATTGCAGACTGCACGGTAGCCGGGAGAATGCACAAGTAGAGAAAACCGGAGTAGAGCATCGGGTCGACATTTACCGGTTTCCACCAGGCAAACAGTACACCCAGAATCGGAAACAGCACGAAGGTGCTGCACATTACCCACAAATGCAGTCGCCAGTGACCACCGCCAGCAATAATCGCCTCACGCGACAACTTCGCGCCGTGCATAAAGAACAGCAGGGCAATAGCTGCGGTGGTCAGATTTTCAAAGAAGGGGACGAAATCGCCTCTGGCCGGAAAGAAAGAGGCCAGCAACACCACCGTGATCAGGGTTAAGGTGAAAGGATCGAGGATACGAAAAAGTTTCATAAAGACTCCAGATGATCGATGGTTCTATTGTGCTTCTTCCAGTTTGAGAAATAAAATTGATTTATTGCATCCATTCATGAAGAAAACAGATGAATTATTCTTTAAAACAATTAAAGGTTTTCGTCACAGTAGCGCAGGAGAAAAGTTTTAGTCGTGCAGGAGAGCGTATCGGCCTGAGCCAGTCGGCAGTGAGTCACAGTGTGAAGGAGCTGGAAAATCATACTGGTGTTCGCCTGCTGGACAGAACCACGCGTGAAGTGGTGCTTACAGATGCAGGGCAGCAGCTGGCTTTGCGTCTTGAGCGACTGCTGGATGAACTGAACAGCACGTTGCGCGATACCGGGCGTATGGGGCAACAACTGAGCGGAAAAGTTCGGGTCGCTGCCAGCCAGACCATTTCCGCGCATCTTATTCCGCAATGCATTGCTGAAAGCCATCGCCGCTATCCAGATATTCAGTTTGTCCTGCACGATCGTCCGCAGCAGTGGGTAATGGAAAGTATTCGCCAGGGAGATGTCGACTTTGGCATCGTCATCGATCCAGGCCCAGTGGGCGATCTGCAATGTGAAGCGATTCTTTCCGAGCCTTTCTTTCTGCTTTGCCATCGCGATAGCGCTTTGGCCGTGGAAGATTATGTACCCTGGCAGGCATTGCAGGGAGCGAAATTGGTGTTGCAGGATTACGCGTCAGGCAGCCGACCGCTGATTGACGCAGCGCTGGCGCGCAATGGTATTCAGGCGAATATTGTGCAGGAGATTGGACATCCGGCGACGCTGTTCCCGATGGTAGCCGCAGGCATCGGCATCAGTATTCTTCCCGCACTGGCGCTACCATTGCCTGAAGGTAGCCCACTGGTGGTAAAGCGCATTACGCCGGTTGTTGAACGCCAGTTGATGCTGGTGCGCAGGAAGAACCGTTCACTTTCCACCGCCGCTGAAGCGTTATGGGACGTGGTACGAGACCAGGGCAATGCGCTAATGGCTGGTCGGGAAGGGGATCCGTTGTATCAGATATAGATATCGATATGAGTCGTTTTTTCAACAGGATTTAGAAGGGATACATTCAGAGACAAACACTGCTCTTTCTCCTGCGCCTTTTCTGCCTGCTGTTTCTGCAACTGCGCCAGTTGTGTTTCCAGTAGGGTGATTTGCTGTTGAATCAATTCGGCCTGTTTTTGCTTGTCTTCAGCACTGCCGCTAGTGTCTACAATCTCTTTAATTTGTTGAGTGAGTTTGATGATTTGCTGACTTATCCGCGCGATTTGTGAAGCAACATCGCTACCTTGTGATGCCCTGTTACTACTCTGTGTTTGTATGGAAGGAATTGAAGTTGAAGAGATAGTGGCCATTGTTCAGTCCTCGTCACTGTACGAGGTAATATCGGTAGAAGAACAAGGAACTTGAGAAGAAAAATCAATCTTACAAATCGCAGATAGCAAAAAAGCGCCTTTAGGGCGCTTTTTTACATTGGTGGGTCGTGCAGGATGACTCGCTTCGCTCGCCCTTCGGGCCGTCGCCGCGAGCGGCTCCGTTGTTTCGCTGCGCTCAACTCAAACCTGCTGCAGGTTCGAATCTTTGAGTATCGCAGATAGCAAAAAAGCGCCTTTAGGGCGCTTTTTTACATTGGTGGGTCGTGCAGGATTCGAACCTGCGACCAATTGATTAAAAGTCAACTGCTCTACCAACTGAGCTAACGACCCGAAGTGGTGGGTGATGACGGGATCGAACCGCCGACCCCCTCCTTGTAAGGGAGGTGCTCTCCCAGCTGAGCTAATCACCCACTTAGGTACTTCACATTTTTACAAGAAATTTAGCTGGCGAGAAAGTGGTGGGTGATGACGGGATCGAACCGCCGACCCCCTCCTTGTAAGGGAGGTGCTCTCCCAGCTGAGCTAATCACCCACTTAGGTACTTCACATTTTTACAAGAAATTTAGCTGGCGAGAAAGTGGTGGGTGATGACGGGATCGAACCGCCGACCCCCTCCTTGTAAGGGAGGTGCTCTCCCAGCTGAGCTAATCACCCCCGCTGTGTGGAGTCGCATTATAGGGAGAGTTCAAAATGAGTCAACGCATTTTCTAAAGAAATTGTTCGTTCGTCGTAAATTTAAGCAAGATGATCGCAAAACAGACCGTGTTGCGCAATTTGTCAACGAAAACAATAATGCGTAAGGTAGAAACCCGAACTACATTGAGGAATCAGGCGGGAGTGATAGAATATCGCCCACTCAATTTTTCCAGGATTTGCCGGTTGTCGGCATCTTTCTAAACGTAAGGCCATTTCATGAAAATCAAAACTCGCTTCGCGCCAAGCCCAACAGGCTATCTGCACGTTGGCGGCGCGCGTACTGCTCTTTACTCCTGGCTTTTTGCACGTAACCACGGCGGTGAGTTCGTGCTGCGTATTGAAGACACCGATCTTGAGCGTTCCACGCCGGAAGCTATCGAAGCCATTATGGATGGCATGAACTGGCTGAGCCTGGAGTGGGATGAAGGTCCGTACTACCAGACCAAACGTTTTGATCGCTACAATGCGGTGATCGATCAGATGCTGGAAGAGGGCACTGCTTATAAATGCTATTGCTCTAAAGAGCGCCTGGAAGCGCTGCGCGAAGAGCAAATGGCGAAAGGTGAGAAGCCGCGTTATGACGGTCGCTGCCGCCACAGCCATGAGCATCATGCTGATGATGAACCGTGTGTCGTGCGTTTTGCTAATCCGCAGGAAGGTTCTGTTGTTTTTGACGATCAGATCCGTGGTCCGATCGAGTTCAGCAACCAGGAGCTGGATGATCTGATTATCCGCCGTACCGATGGTTCCCCAACCTATAACTTCTGTGTGGTTGTCGATGACTGGGATATGGAAATCACCCACGTTATCCGTGGCGAAGACCATATCAACAACACGCCGCGCCAGATCAACATTCTTAAGGCCCTGAAAGCGCCGGTGCCGGTTTACGCGCACGTTTCTATGATCAATGGCGATGACGGTAAAAAACTGTCCAAACGTCACGGGGCAGTCAGCGTAATGCAGTATCGTGATGACGGTTATTTGCCAGAAGCACTGCTGAACTATCTGGTGCGTCTGGGCTGGTCCCACGGCGATCAGGAAATCTTCACTCGTGAAGAGATGATCAAATACTTCACTTTGAATGCCGTCAGCAAATCTGCCAGTGCGTTCAACACCGACAAGCTGCTGTGGCTGAACCATCACTACATTAACGCGCTGCCGCCGGAGTATGTTGCTACTCACTTACAGTGGCACATTGAGCAGGAAAATATCGATACCCGTAACGGCCCGCAGCTGGCTGATCTGGTGAAACTGCTGGGCGAACGCTGCAAGACGCTGAAAGAGATGGCACAGAGCTGCCGTTATTTCTACGAAGATTTTGCTGAGTTCGATGCCGATGCGGCGAAAAAACATCTGCGTCCGGTAGCGCGTCAGCCGCTGGAAGTGGTTCGTGACAAACTGGCCGCGATTACTGACTGGACCGCTGAAAACGTTCATCACGCTATTCAGGCGACGGCGGATGAGCTGGAAGTGGGTATGGGTAAAGTTGGTATGCCGCTGCGTGTCGCCGTAACCGGTGCGGGGCAGTCTCCAGCACTGGATGTTACCGTTCACGCAATTGGTAAGACCCGCAGTATCGAGCGTATCAACAAAGCGCTGGATTTTATTGCTGAACGCGAAAATCAGCAGTAATTAGCGTGTAAAAAGATAAACGGCAGGAGATAATATCCTGCCGTTTTTTATTTATGCTGATTCGTCAATATCGAGACGGGCGAGGAAATTGCGAATTCCTTCACGTGACAAAAATTGCGCGACTTTTTCCTGCTCAATGTCTGTCATATTATCTATCGCGTTGATGATTTGTCGATACGCCGGGGCGCGTGCTCCAGGAGCGTATTCAGCAATTCTCTCTTCAGCTTCCATCAACATTGGTGTGTTATGGAAGGCTGGCGTGTTCTGAATAAACTCGCAAACTTGCGTATCGACCAGAATAAGTCTGGCACGACCGCCTTTCACGCCGGGAAATTTTTCCGTTTTCCAGCCTTTTTCTCTGATCCAACGGTTAACAGTTTGTTTAGCCACACCGAGGCATTCAGCCAGTTCTTCGGTGGTCATTTTGTTGCGTAATCTTTTCATATTATTTGCTATCGCGAATCCCTAAGCGTTGTAACAATCCGATAATCCCTTCCCGCAGAAGCAAGGATGTAAACTGTTTTTGTTCAACTGGCGTCATCTCTTTCGCCAGTGTCACCAGCAATACTTCAAGCGGCGCATCACCAGAAAGGGCAGGCGCTTCTCCCTGACCTTCTGGACGTTCAGCATTGCGAATATATTCACGAACCTGTTCATTGACGTGAACCAGTCGGGCTTTGCCACCCTGGACGCCAGGTTTTGGTGACGTTGTCCAGCCTTCCTTGCGTACCCATTTATTAATGGTCTGGCGGCTATAGCCGGTCAGTCTGGCAAGTTCATCTGGTGTCATCCTCTCCTTGAACATAACAATTCCCTGAATGTATGTGGGTCTATTAGTAGTTCATTTTATAACACCACTTTACAGGAAACCGTGACATGAATAACTACTGAATGCGAGCGGTTTTCCAAAATTGTTCATTTGCCTGATTTTTCAGCGATTGAAACTACACGTTGCAATTTGCCGTTGACACATTCGGGCGGAATTCATATGATGCCGCCCGTCAACTCGACAAGCTTTACGTGACGGGGCTATAGCTCAGCTGGGAGAGCGCTTGCATGGCATGCAAGAGGTCAGCGGTTCGATCCCGCTTAGCTCCACCAAATTTTGCACCCAGCAAACTTGGTACGTAAACGCATCGTGGGGCTATAGCTCAGCTGGGAGAGCGCTTGCATGGCATGCAAGAGGTCAGCGGTTCGATCCCGCTTAGCTCCACCAAATTTCCAACCCTCGCTGCAAAGCGGGGGTTTTTTGTCTCTGCTTTTTGCCGCTTTTGTAATACAGTCTACGTCCGGGTTAGTGCCGCCTGGTGAAAGCATCATTGGATGAAAAATCGGCAACAGGCTGGCCCCCTGTTTGCTTCGCGATGCGAATAAACTTATTATTTGTGTGCCTGAAAACCCCGATCAGTGAGAGTAGTGTACTCATGTTTGTGGAGCATAACCTGATAAAAAATATCAAGATATTCACACTAGCGTTTACGCTCACCGTGGTACTTATTCAGCTATCCCGTTTTATTTCGCCACTTGCCATTATCCATTCCAGTTATATCTTTCTGGCGTGGATGCCACTGTGCGTAATGCTGTCAATCTTGTTTATCTTTGGCTGGCGCGGTGTCGTTCCCGTTTTATGCGGGATGTTTTGCACCAATCTGTGGAACTTTCATCTCTCTTTTTTACAGACTGCGGTCATGCTCGGTAGCCAGACGTTTGTCGTGTTGTGTGCCTGCGCAATATTACGCTGGCAGCTGGGGACGCGTTGGCGTTATGGATTGACCAGCCGATATGTCTGGCAACGTCTGTTCTGGCTTGGTTTGGTGACGCCGATCGGCATCAAATGCAGCATGTATCTTGTGGGGAGCTTCTTTGATTTCCCGCTAAAGATATCCACCTTTTTCGGCGATGCGGATGCCATTTTCACGGTCGTTGATTTGCTAAGCCTTTTCACCGCTGTGCTGATTTACAACATGCTTTTCTACTATCTCACTCGCATGATTGTAAGTCCCCACTTTGCGCAGATATTGTGGCGCAGGGATATCGCTCCGTCGTTGGGCAAAGAGAAACGCGCATTTACCTTAAGCTGGCTGGCAGCGTTAAGCGTGCTGCTACTTCTGTTGTGCACACCTTATGAAAACGACTTTATTGCCGGTTACTTGGTACCCGTTTTCTTCATCATCTTTACCCTCGGGGTCGGTAAGCTTCGCTATCCGTTTTTAAATCTCACCTGGGCTGTTTCAACGCTTTGCCTGCTGAATTACAACCAGAACTTTTTGCAAGGGGTGGAAACCGAATATTCGCTGGCATTTATTCTTGCGGTGCTGATTTCCTTTAGCGTTTGCCTGCTCTATATGGTGCGCATTTATCATCGCAGTGAATGGCTTAATCGCCGCTGGCATTTGCAGGCGCTGACAGATCCGTTAACGCTCCTACCCAACTTTCGTGCGTTGGAACAAGCGCCGGAGCAAGAGGCGGGCAAGAGTTTTTGCTGCCTGCGCATTGATAATCTTGAGTTTATGAGTCGTCATTACGGCTTAATGATGCGCGTTCACTGTATCCGCTCAATTTGCCGTACGCTGCTGCCGTTGATGCAGGAAAACGAAAAGTTGTATCAATTGCCGGGTAGTGAACTGCTGTTAGTGCTGAGCGGGCCGGAAACGGAAGGGCGACTCCAGCATATGGTTAACATCCTGAATAGTCGGCAAATTCACTGGAACAATACCGGGCTGGATATGGGCTATGGTGCTGCCTGGGGGCGTTTTGATGGAAATCAGGAAACCCTGCAACCCTTGTTGGGGCAGTTAAGCTGGCTGGCGGAGCAATCCTGCGCACATCATCATGTGCTGGCGCTGGATAGCAGAGAGGAGATGGTTTCCGGGCAGACCACTAAACAGGTGCTATTGCTGAATACCATTCGCACGGCGTTAGATCAGGGTGATTTGCTGCTCTACGCCCAGCCAATTCGCAACAAAGAGGGTGAAGGTTATGATGAGATCCTCGCGCGACTGAAATATGACGGCGGCATTATGACCCCGGATAAGTTTCTGCCCCTTATTGCTCAGTTTAACCTTAGCGCGCGTTTTGATTTGCAAGTGCTGGAATCCTTGTTGAAGTGGCTGGCAACACACCCTTGCGACAAAAAAGGACCGCGCTTTTCAGTCAATTTAATGCCGCTCACGCTGCTGCAAAAGAATATTGCCGGGCGGATTATTCGTCTGTTTAAGCGTTATCACATCTCCCCGCAGGCGGTCATTCTTGAGATCACCGAGGAGCAGGCGTTTTCTAACGCAGAAAGCAGCATTTACAACATCGAGCAGCTGCATAAGTTTGGTTTCCGGATTGCGATTGATGACTTTGGCACCGGATATGCCAACTACGAACGGTTAAAGCGTTTGCAGGCTGATATCATCAAAATTGATGGCGTCTTTGTGAAAGATATTGTCACGAACACGCTGGATGCGATGATTGTGAGATCAATTACCGATCTGGCGAAAGCGAAGTCATTGAGTGTGGTCGCGGAGTTTGTCGAGACGCAACAGCAGCAGGCGCTATTGCATAAGCTCGGGGTGCAATATCTGCAAGGGTATTTGATTGGTCGCCCGCAGCCATTAGCTGATTAACAGGCGTAAAAAAGCCGGGGAATGATCCCCGGCTTTTTTATGTATGGTTTTACAGCACCAGTGCTGCGATTGACGCAGACAGCACACTCACCAGGGTAGAGCCGTAAACCAGTTTCAGACCGAAGCGAGAAACCACGTTACCTTGCTCTTCATTCAGGCCTTTAACTGCACCTGCGATAATCCCGATTGAAGAGAAGTTAGCGAAGGAAACCAGGAACACAGAGATGATGCCTTCAGCACGCGGAGAGAGCGTGGAAGCAATTTTCTGCAGATCCATCATCGCAACGAACTCGTTGGAAACCAGTTTGGTCGCCATGATACTGCCCACTTGCAGTGCTTCACTGGAAGGAACACCCATCACCCATGCAATCGGATAGAAGATGTAGCCCAGGATGCCCTGGAAGGAGATGCTGTAGCCAAACCAGCCAGTCACAGTAGCAAACAGTGCGTTCAGTGCGGCGATCAGGGCGATAAAGCCGATCAGCATCGCGGCAACGATAATGGCAACCTTGAAACCTGCCAGAATGTATTCACCCAGCATTTCGAAGAAGCTCTGACCTTCGTGCAGGTTGGACATCTGAATGTTTTCTTCACTGGCATCAACACGGTAAGGGTTGATCAGCGACAGCACGATAAAGGTGCTGAACATGTTCAGTACCAGCGCCGCAACGACATATTTCGGCTCCAGCATGGTCATGTATGCACCAACGATGGACATAGATACGGTGGACATCGCCGTTGCTGCCATGGTGTACATACGATTGCGGGAGATTTTGCCGAGGATATCTTTATAGGCAATAAAGTTTTCAGACTGACCCAGAATCAGGGAGCTGACGGCGTTAAAGGATTCCAGTTTGCCCATGCCGTTGACTTTGGAGAGCAGGAAACCAATTGCGCGGATAATCACCGGCAACACGCGAATGTGCTGGAGAATACCGATCAGTGCAGAGATAAAGACGATTGGGCACAGCACTTTCAGGAAGAAGAATGCCAGGCCTTGATCATTCATGCTACCAAAGACGAAGTTAGTCCCTTCGTTGGCAAATCCGAGCAGTTTTTCGAACATTTCGGAGAAGCCTTTCACGAAGCCTAAACCAACGTCGGAGTTCAGGAAGAACCACGCCAGTAACACTTCGATAACAAGCAGTTGAATAACATAACGGATACGAATTTTTTTGCGGTCGCTGCTTACCAGCAGTGCGAGAATCGCAACAACGGCAAGTGCCAGTACAAAATGAAGGACGCGGTCCATATTTGCTCCAAATATGAGGCAGGTTAAATTTCCGTGCACATTCTATGTAACATGGTTAAGGAAAACGAGATCTGACACACACTATAATGACGTCCTGTGACAAGCTTCAAAAATAGTGATCTGTCATACATTTCTGCTATGTTGTGTATGGAAGCTGAAAGTTATGTAAATGTGCTAACATTAAACATAACCATAACATTCAAGTCATCAATCTTTTCGTAGTCATAATCCAGGTCTATCAGAGAAATCACCACAACCCATTTAAATGAATTTGATAATCATTCTCGTTTGGCATAGCATGAAACATAGCAAAGGCTATGTTTTAGAGGCACAAGATGACGAACTATCGCGTTGAGAGTAGCAGCGGACGGGCGGCGCGCAAGATGAGGCTCGCATTAATGGGACCTGCGTTCATTGCGGCGATTGGTTATATCGATCCCGGTAACTTTGCGACCAATATTCAGGCGGGTGCCAGCTTCGGCTATCAGCTACTGTGGGTTGTCGTTTGGGCCAACCTGATGGCGATGCTGATTCAGATCCTCTCTGCCAAACTAGGGATTGCCACCGGTAAAAATCTGGCGGAGCAGATTCGCGATCACTATCCGCGTCCCGTAGTGTGGTTCTATTGGGTTCAGGCAGAAATTATTGCGATGGCAACCGACCTGGCGGAATTTATTGGTGCGGCGATCGGTTTTAAACTCATTCTTGGTGTCTCGTTGTTGCAGGGCGCGGTGCTGACGGGGATCGCGACTTTCCTGATTTTAATGCTGCAACGTCGCGGGCAAAAACCGCTGGAAAAAGTGATTGGTGGGTTACTGTTGTTTGTTGCCGCGGCTTACATTGTCGAGTTGATTTTTTCCCAGCCTAACCTGGCGCAGCTGGGTAAAGGAATGGTGATCCCGAGTTTACCTACTTCGGAAGCGGTCTTCCTGGCAGCAGGCGTGTTAGGGGCGACGATTATGCCGCATGTGATTTATTTGCACTCTTCGCTCACTCAGCATTTACATGGCGGTTCGCGTCAACAACGTTATTCCGCCACCAAATGGGATGTGGCTATCGCCATGACGATTGCCGGTTTTGTCAATCTGGCGATGATGGCTACAGCTGCGGCGGCGTTCCACTTTTCTGGTCATACTGGTGTTGCCGATCTTGATGAGGCTTATCTGACGCTGCAACCGCTGTTAAGCCATGCTGCGGCAACGGTCTTTGGGTTAAGTCTGGTTGCTGCCGGACTGTCCTCAACGGTGGTGGGGACACTGGCGGGGCAGGTGGTGATGCAGGGATTCATTCGCTTCCATATCCCGCTGTGGGTGCGTCGTACAGTCACCATGTTGCCGTCATTTATTGTCATTCTGATGGGATTAGATCCGACACGGATTCTGGTTATGAGTCAGGTGCTGTTAAGTTTTGGTATCGCCCTGGCGCTGGTTCCACTGCTGATTTTCACCAGTGACAGCAAGTTGATGGGCGATCTGGTGAACAGCAAACGCGTAAAACAGACAGGCTGGGTGATTGTAGTGCTGGTCGTGGCGCTAAATATCTGGTTGTTGGTGGGGACGGCGCTGGGATTGTAGTTGAATGAGCGTCGCATCTGGCACTATTGGCGGATGCGGCGTAAACGCCTTATCCGCCCTACGCGTTAAAGAGCCGGTTTGTAGGCCTGATAAGACTCGCTAGCGTCGCATCAGGCATTGTGTTCCATTGGCGAATGTGTTTAATGGCGGTGTCCATGTCCGCGGCCTTTTCCGCGATGATCGTCACGATCGCGCCAGCCTTCACGATAGCCACGCTCATACGCTTTACGCTTATCCCAGCCACGATGATAGCCATTATCATGACGCCACCAGCGGTTTTTACGCCACTCATAATTGCGATGCCAGTAGTCACGGTCGCGCCAGTGACCACCGTCCCAGTAATTACCGTAATGATCGCGATCGCCAATTTGTAATTTGATTGATGGCAGTAGGGTGATTTCACCTGCGTTTGCTGCAAGCGGGGTAAATGCCATCAGGGCGGCCGCCAGAAACAGTGACCTGAACATTGTTATTCTCCTTCACGATCGAAGCCGTCAGCGGCCTGTTAACGCAATATTACGGGGAGGTAAAGCCCCGTATCATCGCCATAACTCTTAAATCATAAAGGAGAGCATTTTTTGCTAAACGTTATCGTGGGGTGGCTGTTGCTTCGGACGATTGACCATCATCATCGGCTTACCTGCTAATAACAGCCATGCCGGAAGCATGACGATACAGAGCAGCGGTAGCAATGTGGTATTGGGTACAACGACCGCCGCCATAAAAAGACTTAACCAGCCATCGCGTGTTACCACCAGCACGATGCCGAGAATAGCGCAAGAAACGGTTATTGCCGCTGGTACGGCGGGTACGTGCTCATGCAGCATCAACCCTAATGCCACGCCGACAAACACTGCCGGGAAGATTCGCCCACCGCGAAAGCCACTGGCGGCAGCAACGACCAGGGCGGCAAGTTTAATTACCGCCAGCAAAAAGTAATCGCTGGTGCTGAAAGCCTGATTTGCCACCATCTGCTGCATCTCATCCAGCCCTTTAAACAGCGAAACTGGTCCACCAATAACCCCCAGAATACCGAGAATAAATCCGCCAATACCCAGCACGAGCACCGGATTTTTCATTTGATTCATCATCGCGTGCAACCGTGGTAAGCACCATACGGCGACCATCCCTGCTGCGATGGCAATCGCCGCGACAATTGCACCGCTGAGAATATCGGTCATTTCCATCTGTCCGTAATGCGCAATGGGCAGTGAAAAATGGGGATGGAAAAATAATCCGGTAGTAAGTGCACCAGCTGCTGCCGCCATTAATGGCGCAAAAAGACGATCCCATAGCGGAACTTCACTACTGCCATTTAAGGTTTGCGAAAATATCAACGCCGCCGCAACAGGTGTACCAAACAGCGCGCCGATGGTTCCGGCAGAGGCTAAAATAGTCCACTCCATTCGGTTGACGCGCGGTAACAGACGAGCGCCAATGGCAACCGCAAGGGCGATATTGACGGTCATGATCGGATGTTCCGGCCCCAGGCTGACGCCGCCAGCAAGACCGAGAATTAATGCTACGATAAGTCCTGGTAGCGCAGAGGGCGGAACTGGTGCGCCGATCAGCGGTTCACAGGCGGGGTCTGGTCCGGCATGACCCTGGCTGAAACGGATAACCAACCCCACCGCAATACCCGTTAGCGTTAATACACCGATGATCCAGAGAGGTGAATCCTGGGCTATCCCCAGAGTTCCCGGCAGTCGTTGCCAGAGCAAATTCTGTAATGCCGAGGCGATTTTCATCACCACAATCAGAATAAGACTGGACGCAATCCCAATTGCCACGGCGGGGAGCGATAATAACAACATGGTTCTGGCTCGCGGATGGAGCATGTTCTATTCCTTATGCGGGGTCAGATACTTAGTTTGCCCAGCTTGCAAAAAGGCATCGCTGCAATTGGTGCTGAAACGATAAAGTAAATGTGTGACCCAGATCGATATTTACAGGGAGCCTGCCTTTCCGGCGTTGTTGTTATGCCCCCAGGTATTTACAGTGTGAGAAAGAATTATTTTGACTTTAGCGGAGCAGTTGAAGAATGACAAAGTATGCATTAGTCGGTGATGTGGGCGGCACCAACGCACGTCTTGCTCTGTGTGATATTGCCAGTGGTGAAATCTCGCAGGCTAAGACCTATTCAGGGCTTGATTACCCCAGCCTCGAAGCGGTCATTCGCGTTTATCTTGAAGAACATAAGGTCGAGGTGAAAGACGGCTGTATTGCCATCGCTTGCCCAATTACCGGTGACTGGGTGGCAATGACCAACCATACCTGGGCGTTCTCAATTGCCGAAATGAAAAAGAATCTCGGTTTTAGCCATCTGGAAATTATTAACGATTTTACCGCTGTATCGATGGCGATCCCGATGCTGAAAAAAGAGCATCTGATTCAGTTTGGTGGCGCAGAACCGGTAGAAGGTAAGCCTATTGCGGTTTACGGTGCCGGAACGGGGCTTGGGGTTGCGCATCTGGTCCATGTCGATAAGCGTTGGGTAAGCTTGCCGGGCGAAGGCGGTCACGTTGATTTTGCGCCGAATAGTGAAGAAGAGGCCATTATCCTCGAAATACTGCGTGCGGAAATTGGCCATGTTTCGGCGGAACGCGTGCTTTCTGGCCCTGGGCTGGTGAATTTGTATCGCGCAATTGTGAAAGCTGACAACCGCCTGCCAGAAAATCTCAAGCCAAAAGATATTACCGAACGTGCGCTGGCTGATAGCTGCACCGATTGCCGCCGCGCGTTGTCGCTGTTTTGCGTCATTATGGGCCGTTTTGGCGGCAATCTGGCGCTCAATCTCGGGACATTTGGCGGCGTGTTTATTGCGGGCGGTATCGTGCCGCGCTTCCTTGAGTTCTTCAAAGCCTCTGGTTTCCGTGCCGCATTTGAAGATAAAGGGCGCTTTAAAGAATATGTCCATGATATTCCGGTGTATCTCATCGTCCATGACAATCCGGGTCTTCTCGGTTCCGGTGCACATTTACGCCAGACCTTAGGTCACATTCTGTAAATCCTTCCTGTTATATCGGGAGGTAACTCTCCCGATAATCTTTTAAATCATACAGTTAATTCAATTTTTCTTTGTGTCCCCTCACAAGGCCGACCTGCGTCACACTTCCATACAGCGGGATTAATTCTCCAGTAAATGCATTATTTGTCTGGTAACGGCGATTTGTTTTGCACGTTCATAATTTCACTCGTCAACTATCACTGAACGAGGAATTAACGATGAGTAAGAAACTGATTGCCTTATGTGCCTGCCCGATGGGCCTGGCTCACACTTTTATGGCCGCTCAGGCGCTGGAAGAAGCGGCGGTAGAAGCCGGTTATGAAGTGAAAATTGAAACCCAGGGCGCGGACGGCATCCAGAATCGCCTGACGGCGCAGGATATCGCCGAAGCGACCATCATCATCCATTCCGTGGCAGTTACCCCGGAAGATAACGAACGTTTCGAATCACGCGACGTTTATGAAATCACTTTGCAGGACGCAATTAAAAACGCTGTAGGCATCATCAAAGAAATCGAAGAGATGATTGCCTCTGAACAACAGTAATATTCGACAGGGATAATTGTTATGGCCATTAAAAAACGCAGTGCAACCGTTGTGCCTGGCGCATCCGGTGCGGCAGCGGCAGTTAAGAATCCGCAGGCCTCTAAAAGCAGCTTCTGGGGTGAACTCCCGCAGCATGTGATGTCAGGGATTTCACGCATGGTGCCGACCTTAATTATGGGCGGTGTGATCCTCGCTTTCAGCCAGCTGATTGCTTATAGCTGGCTTAAAATTCCTGCTGAGATCGGCATCATGGATGCTCTTAATAGCGGGAAATTCTCCGGTTTCGACCTCTCCTTACTGAAATTTGCCTGGCTGTCGCAGTCCTTCGGCGGCGTGTTGTTTGGCTTTGCTATTCCGATGTTTGCCGCTTTTGTGGCGAACTCTATCGGCGGCAAACTGGCGTTCCCGGCTGGTTTTATCGGCGGCTTGATGTCTACCCAGCCGACGCAACTGCTGAACTTCGATCCCAGCACTATGCAATGGGCGACCTCTTCGCCGGTGCCGTCCACCTTCATTGGTGCGCTGATTATATCTATCGTTGCTGGTTACCTTGTGAAATGGATGAACCAGAAAATCCAGTTACCAGATTTCCTGTTAGCGTTCAAAACCACATTTTTGCTACCGATTCTTTCCGCCATTTTTGTCATGCTGGCGATGTACTATGTCATCACCCCATTTGGTGGCTGGATCAACGGCGGTATCCGTACCGTGCTGACTGCCGCAGGTGAGAAGGGCGCGCTGATGTATGCAATGGGGATTGCCGTGGCGACCGCAATCGACCTTGGTGGCCCAATCAACAAAGCGGCAGGTTTCGTTGCCTTCAGCTTTACCACCGACCACGTATTACCGGTTACCGCGCGTTCTATCGCTATCGTTATTCCGCCGATTGGTCTGGGGCTGGCGACCATTATCGACCGTCGTTTAACCGGCAAACGCCTGTTCAACGCTCAACTTTATCCGCAGGGTAAGACCGCCATGTTCCTGGCGTTTATGGGGATCAGTGAGGGTGCGATTCCGTTTGCGCTGGAAAGCCCCATCACCGCCATTCCGTCGTATATGGTCGGCGCTATTGTCGGCTCAACCGCCGCTGTCTGGCTGGGCGCAGTGCAATGGTTCCCGGAGTCCGCTATCTGGGCATGGCCGCTGGTCACTAACCTGGGCGTCTATATGGCGGGGATCGCGCTGGGGGCAGTCATAACTGCGCTGATGGTGGTGTTCCTGCGTCTGATGATGTTCCGTAAAGGCAAATTGTTAATCGATAGCCTGTAAGAAGGAAAATCCAGATGACATTACTCGCTTCGCTGCGCGACTGGCTTAAGGCGCAACAACTGGATGCAGTGCTTCTCTCCTCACGGCAGAACAAACAGCCGCATCTGGGGATCTCCACCGGATCAGGTTATGTGGTGATTAGCCGTGAAAGTGCGCACATTCTGGTGGATTCGCGCTATTACGTTGAGGTGGAAGCCCGTGCGCAAGGCTACCAGCTGCATTTGCTTGACGCAACGAACACGCTTACCACTATCGTCAATCAAATCATTGCCGATGAACAGTTGCAAACGCTCGGTTTTGAGGGCCAGCAGGTGAGTTGGGAAACCGCGCACCGCTGGCAGTCTGAACTCAATGCGAAACTGGTTAGCGCCACGCCGGATGTGCTGCGGCAAATCAAAACGCCAGAGGAGGTGGAGATAATCCGCCTCGCCTGTGGGATTGCCGATCGCGGAGCGGAGCATATTCGCCGCTTTATTCAGGCGGGGATGAGCGAGCGCGAGATAGCCGCTGAACTGGAGTGGTTTATGCGCCAGCAGGGCGCAGAAAAAGCCTCTTTTGACACCATTGTCGCCAGCGGCTGGCGCGGGGCGCTGCCGCACGGCAAAGCCAGCGACAAGATTGTTGCAGCGGGCGAGTTTGTCACTCTCGATTTTGGTGCGCTGTATCAGGGCTACTGCTCTGATATGACGCGCACCTTGCTGGTGAATGGCGAAGGGGTGAGCGCCGAATCTCACCCGCTGTTTGACGTCTATCAGATTGTCCTGCAGGCACAGCTCGCGGCAATCTCTGCAATTCGCCCCGGCGTGCGCTGCCAGCAGATTGACGACGCCGCGCGCCGGGTCATTACCGAGGCTGGATTTGGCGACTATTTCGGTCATAACACTGGTCACGCTATCGGCATTGAAGTCCATGAAGATCCGCGTTTTTCACCGCGGGACACCACGACGCTACAGCCAGGCATGTTGCTGACCGTGGAGCCGGGGATTTATTTGCCAGGGCAAGGGGGCGTGCGCATCGAAGATGTTGTGCTGGTTACCCCGCAAGGCGCAGAAGTGCTCTACGCCATGCCGAAAACAGTGTTGCTCACGGGAGAGGCATAATGGATTTATCGCTATTAAAAGCGTTGAGCGAGGCAGATGCGATCGCCTCCTCGGAACAGGAAGTGCGGCAGATCCTACTGGAAGAAGCGGATCGCCTGCAAAAAGAAGTGCGATTTGATGGTCTGGGATCGGTGCTGATCCGCCTCAATGAATCGACAGGTCCGAAGGTGATGATCTGCGCCCATATGGACGAAGTGGGATTTATGGTGCGCAGCATCTCCCGCGAAGGCGCTATTGACGTGCTGCCGGTTGGCAACGTGCGCATGGCTGCCCGCCAGCTGCAGCCGGTGCGCATCACCACCCGTGAAGAGTGCAAAATTCCAGGCCTGCTTGACGGCGACCGGCAGGGGAATGACGTCAGCGCCATGCGCGTGGACATTGGTGCGCGCTCCTATGACGAAGTGATGCAGGCGGGAATTCGTCCAGGCGATCGCGTCACCTTTGATACAACTTTTCAGGTTCTCCCTCACCAGCGGGTGATGGGGAAAGCCTTTGATGACCGCCTCGGTTGCTATCTGCTGGTGACGTTACTACGTGAGCTGCACGACGCCGAACTGCCTGCGGAGGTGTGGCTGGTGGCAAGTTCCAGCGAAGAGGTGGGATTACGCGGCGGGCAAACTGCCACCCGCGCGGTGTCGCCGGATGTCGCCATTGTGCTTGATACCGCCTGCTGGGCGAAAAACTTTGATTATAGCGCGGCTAACCATCGCCAGATTGGTAACGGGCCGATGCTGGTGTTAAGCGACAAGTCGCTGATTGCGCCGCCAAAACTTACCGCCTGGATCGAAACCGTGGCGGCAGAAATTGGCGTGCCGTTGCAGGCGGATATGTTCAGCAACGGCGGCACGGACGGCGGAGCGGTGCATTTAACCGGCACCGGCGTGCCCACGGTGGTGATGGGGCCAGCGACGCGCCACGGACATTGTGCGGCATCGATTGCCGATTGCCGCGACATTTTGCAGATGCAGCAACTTTTATCTGCCCTTATTCAACGTCTTACCCGTGAGACGGTTGTTCAACTGACGGATTTCAGATGATCTCCTGATTAACCCGGAGCGGTTATGTTAACGATTCAATTTCTCTGTCCTTTGCCTAACGGTCTGCATGCTCGTCCGGCGTGGGAACTTAAAGAACAGTGCAGCCAGTGGCAAAGTGAAGTCACCTTTATTAACCATCGCCAGAACGCAAAGGCCGATGCGAAAAGTTCGCTGGCGCTGATTGGCACCGGCACCCTATTTAATGACAGTTGCAGCCTGAACATTAGCGGCAGCGATGAAGAGCAGGCGCGGCGCGTGCTGGAAGAGTACATCCAGGTGCGCTTTATCGACAGCGACAGCGTCCAGCCTACGCAGGCAGAACTGACGGCGCATCCGCTGCCGCGTTCATTAAGCCGCCTTAACCCGGATTTACTGTACGGCAATGTGCTGGCAAGCGGCGTCGGCGTGGGTACGCTGACCCTGTTACAAAGCGACAGCCTCGACAGTTATCGGGCAATCCCCGCCAGTGTGCAAGATTCCACCCGGCTGGAGCACAGCCTGGCAACGCTTGCCGAGCAACTGAACCAGCAATTGCGTGAGCGTGACGGCGAAAGCAAAACTATCCTCAGCGCCCATTTGTCGCTGATTCAGGATGATGAATTTGCAGGCAATATCCGTCGCCTGATGACAGAACAGCATCAGGGACTGGGGGCGGCGATCATCAGCAATATGGAGCAGGTTTGCGCCAAGCTTTCTGCTTCTGCCAGCGATTATCTGCGCGAACGTGTTAGCGACATTCGCGATATTAGCGAACAGTTGCTGCATATCACCTGGCCGGAACTGAAGCCGCGCAACAATCTGGTGCTGGAAAAACCGACCATTCTGGTGGCTGAAGATTTAACCCCAAGCCAGTTTTTGAGCCTTGATTTGAAAAATCTTGCGGGCATGATTCTGGAGAAAACCGGGCGCACCTCGCATACCCTGATTCTGGCCCGCGCCTCGGCGATCCCGGTACTGAGCGGCCTGCCGCTGGATGCGATTGCCCGTTATGCCGGGCAACCGGCGGTGCTTGACGCCCAGTGCGGCGTGCTGGCGATTAACCCGAATGACGCGGTGAGCGGTTATTATCAGGTTGCGCAGACGCTGGCGGATAAACGCCAAAAACAACAGGCGCAGGCTGCCGCGCAGCTGGCCTATTCCCGTGATAACAAGCGTATTGATATCGCGGCGAATATTGGCACCGCTCTGGAAGCACCAGGCGCGTTTGCCAACGGCGCGGAAGGCGTCGGGCTGTTCCGTACCGAAATGCTGTATATGGATCGTGACAGCGCGCCGGACGAGCAGGAGCAATTTGAAGCCTACCAGCAGGTGCTACTGGCAGCGGGCGACAAGCCGATTATCTTCCGCACAATGGACATCGGAGGCGATAAAAGCATTCCTTATCTGAATATTCCCCAGGAAGAGAACCCGTTCCTCGGCTATCGCGCGGTACGTATTTACCCGGAATTTGCTGGCCTGTTCCGCACTCAACTACGGGCGATTTTGCGCGCTGCCAGTTTTGGCAACGCCCAGTTGATGATCCCGATGGTTCACAGCCTCGATCAGATCTTATGGGTGAAGGGCGAGATCCAAAAAGCGATCGTTGAGCTTAAGCGCGATGGCCTGCGTCATGCAGAGACGATTACTCTGGGTATCATGGTGGAAGTGCCGTCGGTGTGTTACATCATCGACCACTTCTGCGATGAGGTCGATTTCTTCAGTATCGGTTCTAACGATATGACCCAGTATCTGTATGCGGTCGATCGTAATAACCCGCGCGTATCGCCGCTGTATAACCCGATTACGCCATCGTTCCTGCGCATGTTGCAGCAGATTGTTACCACTGCGCATCAGCGGGGCAAATGGGTAGGCATTTGCGGTGAACTGGGCGGTGAAAGCCGTTATCTGCCGCTACTGCTTGGGCTGGGCCTGGATGAGCTGAGTATGAGTAGCCCGCGTATTCCGGCGGTGAAAAGCCAGCTTCGTCAACTGGATAGCGAGGCGTGTCGGGAACTGGCGCGTCAGGCATGTGAATGCCGCAGTGCGCAGGAAATTGAAGCGTTACTCACCGCCTTTACGCCGGAAGAAGACGTTCGCCCACTGCTGGCGCTGGAGAATATCTTTGTTGATCAGGATTTTAGCAATAAAGAGCAGGCGATCCAGTTCCTGTGCGGCAACCTCGGCGTTAACGGGCGCACTGAACATCCGTTTGAGCTGGAAGAAGACGTCTGGCAGCGGGAAGAGATTGTTACCACCGGCGTTGGTTTTGGCGTAGCGATCCCGCACACCAAATCTCAGTGGATCCGTCATTCCAGTATCAGCATTGCCCGGCTGGCGAAACCGATTGACTGGCAGTCAGAAATGGGCGAAGTCGAACTGGTGATCATGCTGACGCTGGGTGCTAACGAAGGGATGAATCATGTGAAAGTCTTCTCGCAGCTGGCGCGTAAACTGGTGAATAAAAACTTCCGCCAGTCGTTGTTTGCCGCGCAAGATGCACAAAGTATCCTGACGCTGCTGGAAACAGAATTAACCTTCTGACGTTAGCCCTGAAAACGGGCGCTGTACTCTCCCGGCGTCAGACCAAACTGACGCCGGAAAACGCGACAAAAATAGTCGCTATCCGGAAAACCGCAACGCTGTGCCACTTCATGAATTGACAGATGATATTTCTGCAAAATCATCCTCGCCTTCGCCATTCGCACCCAACGCACATACTCGATAAAACGCATCGTTCCATGCTGAGCAAACAGTTTTGACAGATGATTGGGCGTGATATTAAAAAACTGCGCCACGCTCTCGCGGGTGAGCGGCTGGGCATAATTATCCTGAACCCAGTTACAAATGCTGTGATAGAGAAAATCGCCGCGCGGCTGCGAATTGCCCGGCGGCATATTCACCACGTTACGGCAAAGATGCAGCAAACTTAACACCAGTGGCTGAATGATATTCTGCTCCAGCGGCGAACGGCTAAGATGGGTGAGGGCGGTAAGCATCGCTTCACCTTCACCGCGTTGCAGGCTGGGAAGCTGGATCTGGCGAGCAGGATGCAACAACGACGTGGTGCGGCTATCGTAAAACGATAACCCAAGCCAGGTCGGTGCGAACACCAGGCTTAACAGCATCACCGGTTTGTTGTTGATCGGTAAATTAGCCGCGCGTGCCGGAATAAACAGCATTTCTCCTTCCACCATTCGCTGCTGCTTTGCTTCCAGCAGGTTGCCGTATTCGCCGCGCAGCACGATATCCAGACGGGGAAAATCAATACATAAACTGCCCACCGGTAACGAGGCAGGCTGGCTGGCAAACCAGACGCGCCCCAGTAGTTGCGGGTTAAGCACCAGGCCGCTGAACAGATCGGCGAAAAATTGTTGATCGGCGGGCAAGCCTGGTGCTTTCATGAAAGTTCCCGATTAAAGATGCATTAACTGGCGAAATTCTTTCACTTTGCTGCGGCTGACCGGCACTTCAAAATCCAGATCTTTCAGTCGCAGAATGTAGGTGTTATTAAACCACGGTTCGATTTCGCGTATTTTGTTCAGATTGACACAAAATGAGCGATGGCAGCGGAAAAAATGCGACGGCGGCAGTTTGCTGCAAAATTCGGTAATGTTCATCGGCATTACGTAGGATTCACGCCGCGTATAGACAAAGGTCATTTTCTCGTGCGCTTCGGCGTAATAGATATCGTTAATTGGCGTGACGATTATTCGCTCATCTTTCACCAGATTAATGGTGTCATTCTCACGCGTTACCGTCGCGGCAGGCGTACTGCTGGTCTGCTGTTGTTGCCAGGCCGCTTCCAGTTTTTGCAGCATCCCGGTAATACGTGACTCCTGATACGGTTTGAGAATGTAGTCAAACGCCTCCAGTTCAAACGCTTCTACCGCATGTTCTTTCCACGCGGTGATGAACACAATAAACGGTTTATGGGCGAACTGGCTGATGTTTTGCGCCAGCAACACGCCATCCAGCGACGGAATATTGATATCCAGAAAAATGGCGTCGACGCGGTTATGCTGCAAAAACTTCAACACGTCCAGACCGTCGTCAAAGGTGCCGACAATCTCCATCTGGCTGTGCTCTTTAATTAGCCAGCTCAGTTCCTGTTGTGCCAGGAATTCGTCTTCAACAATGATGACTTTCACAATATCACTCCGGCTCAAAGCAATAACGTAGCCTGTGAGGCGACTGGGGTGCGTTGGTTAGGAATGTAAAACGCAATTTCCGTCCCCGGCTCCAGGCGGCGGATATGCAGCCCCTCGCCATACAATAACTTCACGCGATGATGGACATTCAGCAGGCCAATTTTATTGCCCGGCATTTCATTCGCTTCGACCCGCTCAATCACCTTTGGATCGATGCCGTGCCCGGTATCTCGCACCGCAATGCGTACCCGATTTCCGCACTCTGCAACGCTGATGGTGACAACGCCTTTACCTTTGCAAGGCTGAATACCGTGGACAATGGCGTTCTCCACCAACGGCTGGATCAGCAGGCTGGGAATGCAGCAATTCACCTCTTCATCAATATCATAGATAACCGTCAGCTTGTCACCAAAGCGGGCCTGCTCAATGGCAATATAGTCTTTAATTTGATACAGCTCTTTTTTGATATCGATTTGCTCATCGTCTTTTAATTCAATGTTATAGCGCAGATAACGCGACAGATTAAAGATCAACTGGCGAGCGGTATCCGGATTCAGACGGATTGACGATGAAATAGCGTTCAGAGCGTTAAACAGAAAATGGGGATTAATTTTGCTTTGCAGGGCGCGAAGCTCTGCCTTATTTGCCATTTCACGTAGCTGCTCGGCGCGTGAAACCTCCAGTTGCGTGGAGATGATTTGCGACAGACCGACCGCCATTTCCTGTAATGACGAGGTGATCTGATGCGCGTGGCAGTAGTAAATTTTCAGCGTTCCGGTCACGACCCCTTTCTCCCACAATGGGATCACCAGCATGGAATGAATCTCTGGTGTGCGGTGGGCTTCATCATTGTTTTTAATGATGATTTTTCCGTAATTCATCGCCTGACGGGTAGTCGGGCTAATGAAGTCATCGCCATTCTGATAGTTATGTTCACCCACGCCAACATAGGCCAGCACATGATCGGTATTAGTAATCGCCACCGCATCGGCGTGAATGTCATCGCGGATAATTTCGCAGACCTTGCGTAATGACTCGCTATTGACATGGCGAAACAGCGGTAGCGTTTTGTTGGCGATATCCAGCGCCAGCTTGGCCTGCCGCGCGGCGCTGGCCTCTTTTTCGCCCTCAACGCTTTGCACCAGAAGCACAATAAAGCCGATACAGACGCTACCGAGGATCATTGGAATGCCGATTTTAGAGACGATATCGATCCCCAACGCGGTAGTTGGTGCCCAGACAATTACCAGAATCATGGTCAACGTCTCACACAACATGCCGCCGAGAATACCGACGCGCCAGCGCTGTGCTTTGGGGATTTTCAGGTTTATCCAGCCTGATATACAACCCGCCAGAATGCTGGTGATAAAGCAGGGGATCGCCGTCACGCCGCCGATATCAATTAAATACCGGTGAATACCCGCAATCACGCCGGTAATGATGCCTACCCACGGGCCAAACAGAATCCCGCCGGACATCACCGCGATAATACGTACGTTCACCAGCGAGCCTTCTACGGGAACGCCGGACCAGGTGCTGAACAGGGCGAACAGCGAGAAAATGGCGGTAACGGCGAGCAATTCTTTTGGGGAGTGCGCCGACTTGTGCAACAGTTCGCGAAACAGGCGGATACGGATGAGAAAGAACAGGCAGATAAGCATTAACGCTGCCCGATCGAAGACCGCCAGCAGCATGTTGAATATTTCGTGCACGGGTGACTCTGAATAAGGATTAAACCTCTATGATAGGTAACCTGAAGGCTGATGACCAGCAGGCCGTTTTTGAGGAAAAACCATAAATTTAAAAGGGGATTGAAAGATAAATGGTGTATTAGCAATGTATCTCTTGATAATGCACTTCTGGCTGGTAAATTTATTGAAATTATAATGTTAATAAAATTGGTGGTAATTTTCTTGTTAGCGTAGAAAAATTTCCTGTTTTTGAAGTGGAGTTCCTCATTTAAAGCCATTGATAAAAATGTTCTAAAACGCTGGACAGACAGAAATTAATCAGGCTATTTTCAAAACAGCCACCATTGTGGCAGCGTCGCTCGGACGGTCCGGGCGCTAACGTTAATCTGAGGAAATTATGGCTGACACTCGCCCTGAACGTCGCTTTACGCGCATTGATCGTCTCCCGCCCTACGTTTTTAACATCACCGCTGAACTGAAAATGGCTGCGCGTCGGCGCGGCGAAGATATTATCGATTTCAGCATGGGTAACCCGGACGGTGCGACTCCGCCGCATATCGTCGAAAAATTATGTACTGTGGCCCAGCGCCCGGACACGCATGGTTACTCCACTTCACGCGGCATTCCGCGGTTACGTCGCGCCATTTCCCACTGGTATCAGGATCGCTACGACGTTGAAATCGACCCGGAATCAGAAGCCATCGTCACTATTGGTTCGAAAGAGGGCCTGGCGCATCTGATGCTGGCGACGCTGGATCATGGTGACACGGTGCTGGTGCCGAATCCAAGTTACCCGATCCATATTTATGGCGCGGTGATTGCCGGGGCGCAGGTACGCTCAGTGCCGCTGGTGGAAGGTGTCGATTTCTTCAACGAACTGGAGCGAGCCATTCGTGAAAGTTATCCGAAACCGAAGATGATGATCCTCGGCTTCCCGTCAAACCCAACCGCGCAATGCGTGGAACTGGAGTTCTTCGAAAAAGTAGTGGCGCTGGCGAAACGCTACGATGTGCTGGTGGTCCATGACCTGGCCTATGCCGATATCGTCTACGATGGCTGGAAAGCGCCGTCAATTATGCAGGTACCGGGTGCACGCGATGTGGCAGTCGAGTTCTTTACGCTGTCGAAAAGCTACAACATGGCGGGCTGGCGTATCGGCTTTATGGTTGGCAACAAAACGCTGGTCAGCGCCCTGGCTCGTATTAAAAGCTATCACGATTACGGCACCTTTACGCCGTTGCAGGTGGCGGCGATTGCGGCGCTGGAGGGCGATCAACAGTGCGTGCGCGACATTGCCGAACAGTACAAACGCCGCCGTGATGTATTGGTTAAAGGGCTGCATGAAGCGGGCTGGATGGTTGAAATGCCGAAGGCTTCGATGTATGTCTGGGCGAAAATCCCGGAACCATATGCGGCCATGGGATCGCTGGAATTTGCCAAGAAGCTCCTTAACGAAGCGAAGGTTTGTGTCTCGCCGGGGATTGGCTTTGGCGACTATGGTGATACGCATGTTCGCTTTGCACTGATTGAAAACCGCGACCGTATTCGTCAGGCCATCAGAGGGATTAAAGCGATGTTCCGTGCCGACGGTTTACTACCCGCCAGCAGCAAACATATTCACGAAAACGCGGAATAAACACCGTCGTCAGAAATGCAAACAGGAGCCTGATGGCTCCTGTTTTTCATTGCACAGTTTGCTTTTAGATCATCAGGGCAAAAGTACTGGCCCAAACGATGACCATAAAAGAAATGCCCATAAAGAAATATTTCACTTTACATCTCTCCGCGTAATTACTGTTACGCCTGAATGACTTCATTACACCTGATACAGTGAGTTGACACCGGGCAAAGCGACCTTAAAAGCCCTGTATTTTACCGTGGGCATCACCCCAGAATTCTGAGCTAAACTGCTCGAGACGGCGCTAATGTACGCCTAAAACTGAAACGAGACAAGAGGCATTTTCTTATTTACTTTTAGTAACTTACAAGTGTCTCATATCGGCGACAGTTTAATTTCTGACGGTAATAATTAGATATTCAGCGAAGGAAAAAACCTTAAGAAAAAAGCCATAAAAACCATGAGGTTATTATGGCCGATTTGAGGAGGGAAAGAGTAAGAGCAGTTTGTTAAATGTACAACGACGATTCTCCCACCGGGCGCGTTTTAAAGCGACGGTGGATCCAGAGGTACTGCTCCGGTGCGCGCATGATCTCTTTCTCGATAATCTTGTTCATATAGGCAGCGGCTTGATTTTCATCTGTCGGGTAGCCTTCCATCTCTGGGGTGATGAACAAACGATATCCGCTGTAATCCGCTTTTCTTACCATCGTTACGGTCAACATGGCTGCGCCAGAGAGACGGGAGAGAACATAGGTGCCATTGGTTGTGGCGACATTTTCCACCGCAAAGAACGGCGCGAAGGAGCTGCCTTTACGACCATAATCCTGATCGGGAGCAAACCATACCGCTTCACCTTTCTTCAGTGCACCGACAATGCCGCGCAGATTATTTCTGCCGATCATCGCTTTGTTAGAGCGCATGCGCCCACGGGTCTGCACCCATTCCATCAGCTGATTATTATGTGGACGATAGGTAGCCATCATTGGTTGGCACAGTCCCATCACGCGGCCGCCCAGTTCCAGCGACATAAAATGGACGCCGACAACCATTACGCCGCGATTTTGCATTTGTGCGCGTTTAAGGTTATCCAACCCTTCAACATCAAACCATTTACGTACGCGACTGTCGGGCCAGAACCATGCCATGCCGGTTTCTACCAGCGCCATGCCGAGTGAACGAAAGTTTTCGGCAATCATCTTCTCGCGTTCTTCCGCAGAATGCTGCGGGAAACAAAGTTCCAGGTTTTTACGGGCGATAGATTCACGACGTTTCAGGAATGGTCGCGCCATTGCGCCAATACGCGTGCCGAGAAAGCAGAGAACAGGATAAGGAAGCTGTACCCAAAGCCAGAGTACACCAAGCCCAAACCATGTGAGCCAGTAGCGAGGATGTAGAAACTCGCGGGAAAATTTGCATTGTGGAAACATAGTTACCTTCTGTAGATACGAATTGTTGTATCGCAGAAGATTCCATGTCGACAGCGGTACACTCAATTGGTTGGGCCATCATGTACGACAATGGTTCCTGTAAAGAGTGTAAAGACTAGTCAGGACATAACCACGAGGAGCATGAATGCGGTATCTGTACTTTATCACTCGCTGACTGCTTTCAGCTACTGATTATTAATCGTGCAAAGTAAATATTTTTCCGTACACAACAGTCTTGCATTTAACATGCTGTTTTCATTGATGCTTAGCAAAAATTGCCAGAGGTTAAGGATTGTCTTACTATTAAAGTGACTGAAGTTACAGGTTTTTTAGCGCGGCAGGAGGTTGAGCTATGATTTATTTATGGATGTTTCTCGCCCTGTGTATTGTCTGCGTAAGCGGCTACATCGGTCAGGTACTGAACGTGGTATCGGCGGTCTCTTCTTTCTTCGGCATGGTGATCCTCGCTGCACTCATTTATTACTTCACCATGTGGTTAACTGGCGGTAATGAACTAGTGACGGGGATATTTATGTTTCTTGCCCCGGCTTGTGGCTTGATGATTCGCTTTATGGTGGGGTATGGCAGGCGATAGTGGGTCAGGATGGCTCATTTGGGCAGGTGTTCACATCAGCATCAGACATGATTGTTCACCTGCCATGTGACAGACGCTATCGCACAGGATGAATAAGATAATTCGCCTTTGTCGGATAAGTAGGCGTGATTTCTTCTGTGAGGTTTAATGGTGGCGCATCTTCTCTCATCTTAAACAAAATCGCCTGTGATGGCTGAAGTTTTGTAGAGTGTGTGGTTGTCATCGCTGATGTTTTTTCAGTCTCTTTATAGCTCCTCTCACTTACACCACCAGAAATGGAAAATGCAAAAACATTGCATGCCATAATAGAGACCAATAAAAATAAGCTGAAAAGTATTAAGTTTACTTTCATAGAAAGTTATCCTGAAAATGGTTCACTGAGAACCTACGATGTTATGGCTGTATTTACATATAATTAATCAATATTTACATCGATATAATAAATGACATCTCTTTGTGGTACATAAGAATAGTTCTCTGCGACAGGAAGCAGATTCCTACAATTGTAAGACTAAAATACTTCTTGCGATAATAACTACAACTGTAAGATAACCCTTTCAAAATGACCGTTGCTCTCTGATTTCTCATTTCATGCTCACCCAATATGATGGCGGCGTTTTCTAAAACTGTTAAAGAATGAGGTAAGTATGAAACGTTTAATTATGGCTACGATGGTCACAGCAATTCTGGCATCTTCAACTGTATGGGCTGCTGATAATGCACCGGTAGCGGCACAACAGCAAACTCAGCAAGTTCAGCAAACCCAGAAAACGGCAGCAGCAGAGCGTATCTCTGAACAAGGTTTATATGCGATGCGTGACGTGCAGGTAGCGCGCCTGGCTCTGTTTCATGGCGATCCAGAAAAGGCAAAAGAACTGACCAATGAAGCTTCCGCTTTGCTGTCAGATGACAGTACCGAATGGGCAAAGTTCGCTAAGCCAGGTAAAAAGACCAATCTCAATGATGACCAATATATTGTCATTAATGCATCTGTCGGAATTTCTGAGAGTTATGTAGCAACTCCCGAAAAAGAAGCCGCGATAAAAATTGCCAATGAAAAAATGGCGAAAGGGGATAAAAAGGGCGCAATGGAAGAACTTCGCCTGGCCGGTGTTGGCGTAATGGAAAACCAATATCTGATGCCGCTTAAACAGACTCGTAATGCACTTGCTGATGCGCAGAAACTGCTTGATAAAAAGCAATACTACGAGGCAAACCTGGCGCTTAAAGGTGCGGAAGATGGAATCATCGTCGACAGCGAAGCACTGTTTGTGAACTAATGCTGACAGGCAGTATATTGAGGTAAAGGATTTAACTCCCTCCAGCCGACAATTTTTTATGACCACAATACGACAGGTTGTGGTCATAAAATTATTTGGCGCTCGCGGTTCTATAAACACGCATTTTATCTTCCTCAAAGTAAATCCCAATAATCCCGTGTCATCACAAATCATTTATTATGTTATGTTTTATGGTACGCTTTAAAAAGCGTAATCATACCCTTACTTGTAAATCACCGGCGCTTCTTACAGTTGTAAGAATAACATCACAAATGTCGCGACTCTCTCTGATTACCACGAATCAATATTTATCATATTCTTCTTTTCGTCCTCACTACTTACCATGCAGAAAGGAATTGGAAGTGGCGATGAAATGATTTTCAGCACTTGATACAGGATTTTAAAAATATCGAGTGCAGCTACGACGATATTTTGCGGGTTATTTATAGAAGATATTACGCCTTAAATAAACGCTAAATTAACACATATTTAATTAACTAATAGGTATTGCTATGTCAACTCCACTTCAAGGAATTAAAGTTCTCGATTTCACCGGTGTGCAATCTGGCCCATCTTGTACTCAAATGCTGGCCTGGTTTGGCGCTGACGTTATTAAAATTGAACGTCCCGGCGTTGGTGACGTAACGCGTCACCAGCTGCGAGATATTCCTGATATCGATGCGCTTTACTTCACCATGCTTAACAGTAACAAACGTTCTATTGAGTTAAATACCAAAACAGCGGAAGGCAAAGAGGTAATGGAAAAGCTGATCCGCGAAGCTGATATCTTAGTCGAGAACTTTCATCCAGGGGCCATTGATCACATGGGCTTCACCTGGGAGCATATTCAAGAAATCAATCCACGTCTGATTTTTGGTTCGATCAAAGGGTTTGATGAGTGTTCGCCTTATGTGAATGTAAAAGCCTATGAAAACGTTGCTCAGGCAGCGGGTGGCGCGGCATCCACTACGGGTTTTTGGGATGGTCCGCCGCTGGTAAGCGCTGCAGCGTTGGGTGACAGCAACACCGGAATGCATTTGCTGATCGGTTTACTTGCTGCTTTGCTGCATCGCGAAAAAACGGGGCGTGGGCAACGAGTCACCATGTCAATGCAGGATGCCGTATTGAACCTTTGCCGCGTGAAATTACGTGACCAGCAGCGTCTCGATAAATTGGGTTATCTGGAAGAATACCCGCAGTATCCGAATGGTACATTTGGTGATGCAGTTCCCCGCGGTGGTAATGCAGGTGGTGGCGGTCAGCCTGGCTGGATCCTGAAATGTAAAGGCTGGGAAACCGATCCTAACGCCTATATTTATTTCACTATTCAGGAGCAAAACTGGGAAAACACCTGTAAAGCCATCGGCAAACCAGAATGGATTACCGATCCGGCATACAGTACAGCCCATGCACGACAGCCACATATTTTCGATATTTTTGCTGAAATCGAAAAATACACTGTCACTATTGATAAACATGAAGCGGTGGCCTATTTGACTCAGTTTGATATTCCTTGTGCACCGGTTTTAAGTATGAAAGAAATTTCACTTGATCCCTCTTTGCGCCAAAGTGGCAGTGTTGTTGAAGTGGAACAACCGTTGCGTGGAAAATATCTGACCGTTGGTTGTCCAATGAAATTCTCTGCCTTTACGCCGGATATTAAAGCTGCGCCGCTATTAGGTGAACATACCGCTGCTGTATTGCAGGAGCTAGGTTATAGCGACGATGAAATTGCTGCAATGAAGCAAAACCACGCCATCTGATATTAACGGGGGCTTCTGGCTCCCAATTTATAAAAATTTCGAGGTTATTAATCATGTCAGATCAACTTCAAATGACAGATGGTATGCATATCATCGTTGAAGCATTAAAACAGAATAATATTGACACTATTTATGGTGTTGTAGGTATTCCTGTGACGGATATGGCACGCCATGCCCAGGCGGAAGGCATTCGTTATATTGGTTTTCGTCATGAGCAGTCGGCAGGCTATGCCGCTGCGGCAAGCGGTTTTCTTACCCAAAAACCGGGGATCTGCCTGACAGTTTCTGCGCCAGGATTCCTCAATGGTTTGACCGCATTGGCCAACGCAACGGTAAATGGTTTTCCGATGATCATGATTAGCGGCTCCAGCGACCGCGCGATCGTCGACCTACAGCAAGGTGATTATGAAGAGCTGGACCAAATGAATGCGGCAAAACCGTATGCCAAAGCAGCATTTCGCGTTAATCAGCCGCAGGATCTTGGCATTGCATTGGCACGCGCTATCCGGGTCTCTGTATCGGGTCGCCCTGGCGGAGTTTATCTTGATTTGCCAGCAAATGTCCTGGCCGCGACGATGGAAAAAGACGAAGCGTTAACCACGATTGTTAAAGTTGAAAATCCATCGCCAGCATTATTGCCATGCCCGAAGTCAGTCACTAGCGCAATTTCGCTTTTAGCAAAAGCTGAACGGCCATTAATTATCCTTGGCAAAGGCGCGGCGTATTCACAAGCTGATGAACAGCTTCGTGAATTTATTGAAAGTACTCAGATTCCATTCCTGCCAATGTCTATGGCGAAAGGGATCCTTGAAGATACGCATCCACTTTCTGCGGCAGCTGCGCGTTCGTTTGCCCTGGCAAATGCTGACGTTGTCATGCTTGTTGGTGCACGACTGAATTGGTTATTGGCACACGGTAAAAAAGGATGGGCGGCAGATACACAGTTTATTCAACTGGATATTGAACCGCAGGAAATTGACAGCAACCGCCCCATTGCTGTGCCAGTCGTTGGTGATATTGCATCCAGTATGCAAGGTATGCTGGCAGAACTGAAACAAAACACATTTACGACTCCACTGGTATGGCGCGATATTTTAAATATCCACAAGCAGCAAAATGCACAAAAAATGCATGAAAAATTAAGTACAGATACTCAACCATTAAATTACTTTAATGCATTAAGTGCTGTGCGCGACGTATTGCGCGAGAACCAGGATATTTATTTAGTTAATGAAGGTGCAAATACCCTGGATAATGCACGAAATATTATTGATATGTATAAACCACGTCGTCGTCTGGATTGTGGTACCTGGGGTGTCATGGGCATCGGTATGGGCTATGCCATCGGTGCTAGCGTGACTTCTGGTTCTCCGGTTGTCGCCATTGAAGGTGATAGTGCTTTTGGTTTCAGTGGGATGGAAATTGAAACGATTTGTCGATATAACCTGCCGGTGACGATCGTTATTTTTAATAATGGCGGCATCTACAGAGGAGACGGTGTTGATCTCAGTGGCGCTGGTGCACCATCACCAACGGATCTGTTGCACCATGCAAGGTATGACAAATTAATGGATGCGTTTCGTGGCGTTGGCTATAACGTCACCACGACAGATGAACTTCGTCATGCTTTAACCACCGGTATTCAGTCGCGCAAACCGACCATTATTAATGTGGTCATCGACCCTGCAGCAGGAACTGAAAGTGGCCATATTACCAAACTTAACCCAAAACAAGTCGCTGGTAATTAAATACTGACATCGTCTCCTCTTGCCAACTCATTATGCGATGGTGAGGGGACCCTTATCGGAAATACTATTATGCTAACATTTTTTATTGGCGATTTATTGCCTATTATCGTAATCATGCTGTTGGGTTATTTTAGCGGCAGACGAGAAACATTTTCAGAAGATCAAGCTCGGGCATTTAATAAACTGGTATTAAACTACGCGCTTCCTGCGGCTCTATTTGTATCTATTACTCGGGCAAACAGGGAAATGATTTTTGCGGACACTCGTCTGACCCTTGTATCACTTGTGGTTATTGTCGGATGTTTCTTTTTCTCCTGGTTCGGTTGCTACAAATTTTTTAAACGTACCCATGCAGAAGCAGCTGTATGTGCATTAATTGCAGGTTCACCTACCATTGGATTCCTGGGGTTTGCAGTTCTCGATCCTATTTATGGTGATTCCGTATCAACAGGTTTAGTGGTAGCAATTATTTCTATTATTGTTAACGCAATTACTATTCCTATTGGTCTGTATTTGCTGAATCCTTCCTCAGGAGCGGATGGTAAGAAGAATAGTAATCTGAGCGCATTAATTTCTGCGGCAAAGGAGCCAGTAGTATGGGCACCTGTTCTGGCAACGATCCTGGTGTTGGTTGGGGTAAAAATTCCGGCAGCATGGGACCCAACCTTTAATCTGATTGCGAAGGCTAACTCAGGGGTAGCGGTATTCGCTGCGGGGTTGACTCTGGCTGCACATAAATTCGAGTTCAGTGCCGAAATTGCTTATAACACCTTCCTGAAGCTGATTCTGATGCCACTGGCACTGCTTCTCGTTGGTATGGCATGTCATTTGAACAGCGAACATCTGCAGATGATGGTACTGGCAGGCGCATTACCGCCGGCATTCTCCGGAATCATTATTGCCAGCCGGTTTAATGTCTACACCCGTACTGGTACAGCGTCATTGGCTGTGAGCGTACTGGGCTTTGTCGTCACGGCTCCCTTGTGGATTTATGTCAGTCGACTGGTTTCATAATTAATCATGTTATTGATTTTACATAAATGCCGAAGTGTCTTTTCACCTTCGGCTTTTTTCAAGGCATAAGCAAATGACAAATAATGAAAGCAAAGGGCCGTTTGAAGGCTTATTAGTTATCGATATGACACATGTCCTTAATGGACCTTTCGGAACTCAACTTCTTTGTAATATGGGCGCAAGGGTAATTAAAGTTGAGCCACCAGGTCATGGTGATGATACCCGCACATTTGGTCCCTATGTGGATGGACAGTCACTCTATTACAGTTTTATTAATCATGGCAAAGAGAGTGTGGTTCTTGATTTAAAGAATGATCACGATAAAAGTATATTTATAAATATGCTCAAACAAGCTGATGTATTAGCTGAGAATTTTCGCCCAGGTACAATGGAAAAACTGGGGTTTTCATGGGAAACGCTTCAAGAAATCAACCCGCGCCTCATATATGCTTCATCGTCAGGTTTCGGACATACCGGTCCGCTAAAAGATGCTCCTGCCTACGATACCATCATTCAGGCAATGAGCGGGATAATGATGGAAACAGGATATCCTGATGCTCCGCCAGTGCGCGTTGGTACATCTCTTGCGGATCTATGCGGCGGTGTCTATTTATTCAGCGGAATAGTGAGTGCACTTTATGGCCGCGAAAAGAGCCAGAGAGGGGCGCATGTCGATATAGCGATGTTTGATGCCACGCTGAGTTTTCTGGAGCATGGTCTGATGGCATATATCGCGACAGGGAAGTCACCACAACGTCTGGGAAATCGCCATCCCTACATGGCACCTTTTGATGTTTTCAATACTCAGGATAAGCCGATTACGATTTGTTGTGGTAATGACAAGCTTTTTTCTGCGTTATGCCAGGCACTGGAGCTTACGGAACTGGTTAATGATCCCCGATTTAGCAGCAATATTTTACGCGTACAAAACCAGGCTATTCTTAAACAATATATTGAGCGGACGTTAAAAACGCAGGCAGCTGAAGTTTGGTTAGCCAGAATACATGAAGTTGGTGTACCCGTCGCGCCGTTATTAAGTGTGGCTGAGGCCATTAAATTGCCACAAACTCAGGCGAGAAATATGTTGATTGAAGCCGGGGGAATAATGATGCCGGGTAATCCGATAAAAATCAGCGGCTGCGCGGACCCGCATGTTATGCCGGGAGCGGCAACGCTCGACCAGCATGGGGAACAAATTCGCCAGGAGTTCTCATCATAAATGTAAGATGTGCTGGTAAATAGCTCCCACATTTGAACATTGTGGGAGCCGCTATTTAGTCATTTTTCTGACAGAAAACAGCAATCTCCTGGTCCAGCTCTGCAATGTGTTCTTTTACAGAGTTCAGCAACTGAAGAATTTCAGGCTTACTGTCATCTGAAACAGGTGTTATTTCTAACTGATGGCTAATATTAATCAACTTTTGCAAATTCAGGATGTTAGCCGCACCGTGGATGCGATGAATACACTGATGGAAAGTTCTGTTATCGCCAGCTTCTAGTGCTTGAAACGCAGCGGGTAGATCTTTATGCGTTTCATGCTGGAAAGTCATGAGAATCTCCTGCATCAGTTGTAGATCGTTCGCCGTATTATTTTTCAGGGCTTCGATATCAAGGTGGCGATACTGAGGTGCAATATGCGCAACCTGGTGTAACTGACTTAAATGTGTTTTCAGTACATCCAGGGTCAACGGTTTGAACAAACATAAGTTCATGCCGCAACTTAACCCTTTTTCACGTTCGTTAGCCTGTGCGTTGGCTGTAAGCCCCCAGATGGGTAAGGAAGAATTTTGCTCACGGAGTTTGCGAGTCAACTCAAAACCATCCATATTCGGCATATTAACGTCAGTAATAAGCAGATCATAATGTTGCATACTGACTTTGTGTAGCGCTTGCACACCATCAGTGGCTTCATCAACATCATATCCTAATAGATTTAGCTGGCGTTTGAGTAATAGCCTGTTGGTCGGATGATCATCCGCGATTAATATGCTCAACTTTTCAGGTAGTGTGATGGGGTGTTCTGCTTTTGCCTCGACAGTCGCCACTTGCTGGCTAATTTCTACCGGGATTGTGATCGTAAATGTTGTTCCTATGCCTGGATGACTTTCTAATGACAAATCGCCCTGCATATTTTTAATTAATTCTTTGCAGATCATTAAGCCTAAGCCAGATCCTGTTTGCTGGCGACCTGCACTTGTTTGGCTGTAGCGTTTAAAGAGTTGTTGTTGTTCTTCCTGCGATAATCCACTTCCAGAATCCATAATCGTCATTTTGATAACAGCGTGGTTGTCATCAATGTGAACCAGGGAGGTCGTAATTTTTACTGCCCCCTCGGTGGTAAATTTGAGAGCATTGCTCAGTAAATTTGATAAGACCTGCTTAAACGCCTGAGGGTCGATCTTAACCAGGTAATGATCAGGAAATGTACTGCTGCAACTTAATGCGATCGATTTGCTTGCAGCAATCGCACCGAAAGAGTGACAAGTGTTCTGGACTAAAGTAGGGATATCGACCCATTGTGGTTGAAGTTGATAGTTACCCGATTCAATTTTGTCGACATCAAGGATTTCACCAATTAAGCCGAGGAGTGATTGTCCGGTGGCGTAGGCAAGTGAAATCGCCTCCACCCGTTGCTCCTTGCTAAGACCAGAACCCGACAGAAGTTCCAGGAAGCCCATAATAGAGCTTATTGGTGTTCTTATTTCGTGACTCATCGTTGCCAGAAACTGACTTTTTGCTACGGTAGCCTTTATCGCTTTATTTTTTTCTACCTCGAGTGCATTAATTAGATCACGCGTTTCAGTAATATCTTGCCAACCACAAATATATACTGCATTGTCACTTGCAGGAAGATTGCATAATGTATGCCAGTGATTAATGCATCTTTTCTCGATGCCATTATCAATTTCAAATACCTGTGTGTATATTGTTCGATTTTCTTTCGTTTCTGCTGTGACTTCATGCGCATTAGAAAAAACATCTTTAAAGGGTGAGTCACTGTTTTCTAATGGTAACATTGCATTTTTGTAGTAATCCGCAGTGAAATAATGTTCAAAAGCACTATTATGACTAATGACATTACCTTGCCAGTTTACAACATAAGTTGGATTCGGTAAGGAATCCGAGAGTGCTTTTCGGAATGATATTTGGTTTTCTAAATCACCCTGAATGACTTTACGACGACGAACTGAGCGTAACAGGTAGAATCCCCATAAAAGGCTACTGCCAACTAATAAAACGGATAATGTCGTAACAATATAAAATTGCTCGCTATATAGGTCCCATGTGTCAATGGTCACATTGGGCATTTTAATCCATTTTTCCGTCAGGCGCAGAACTTCGCTTGGGGGAATTGCATTCAGTGCTTTATTAATAATATCCTTAAGTTCCGGTTCTCCGCGAGGAAAAGCGAACGAAAGCGATGCATTCGGAACGCCAGGAATAAGAAAATGATAAAGTTCATTAGGATAGTAATGATCGATCATGTAACGCGAATTTAACTGTGTCGCGACCAGAGCATCAAGTTCACCTTCCTTAACCTTGTGAAATGCAGCGCTGGCATTATCGACCTGTATCCATTCAACCTCCGGATACATCTCTTTTAATTGCGAATGCAGCTCATAATAATATGGAATGGCAACTTTCATTCCTTTTTTTAATGTTTGTTCACTGTCAGGCGCTTTTTGCATGACAAAAACGTAAGGCGTTGTTATGAAGGCTTCAGCAAATAAAACATTATTTTCTCGATCTTCACTATAAATAGCGCCAGGTATTATATCCCATCCTCCGGGGCTAAGCTGTGTTCCAGCATGGATATTGTGTGAAACGGTGATCGGAGAAAAATTTAAACCTGTTTGCAAGGTAATAATATTAAGAATGTCCCCCATAACGCCCCGAACCGAGCCATTTTCATCCGTCATAGAATAGGGGGGCGAGTAAGGATTTTCCAGCACCTTTAAATTGGGATGCTGCTTAATCCACTGTTTTTCATGTTCAGTGAGTTCTAATGGTTTGTTCAGAAAGGCCAGGTTTCCTGTATCAAGCCAATTTTGTGATACTTCATAGCGAACTTCATTTGTTAAAGCATCAACAAATCTATTGAGTACTTCATTAAGAATGACAGATTCTTTTCTGGTCAAGAAAAAATTATATTGACGCGGCGAGTTATAATATTTCACTACATTTAAGGAGTGAGTGAAATAGCGGGAAATCATACTGCTGGTAATGATGTTACTACCAATAAAGTAATCATTGTGCCCAGCTGAGACGGATGCTAATGCCTGATATAAATTTGTAAAAGAGATAATTGTTGCTTTTGGAAATGATTGATGAATTACCTCGTCTGGGGGGTAATTTGCTACCCGAGCAATATTTACTGGTTTTGGTGAGGTAAGCGGTCGCATTGAGTCGTGAAGGGTGGTTACCAGCGCCGGAAAGGTAATTATCAATGGTTTGGTTGCAGCAATGTCATTATTAAGAGGCGGCGAAGTAACTAAATGTGATAACACTATATCGACTTCACCTTCTGCAAGCGCGTCCATTGCTTTTTGATGATCTGCGTATTCCCGGAGTGTTAATTTGATATTTAACGCTCTTTTTAAAAGATTTAAATAATCAGCATTAATACCACGAACCTGTTGCTGCGAATCGGTATGCAACAAGGTAGCCGTTTGGGACTTGTGTACTGCAATCACAAGATTTTTTTTGCTCGCTAACCAACGTAATTCCTTGTTGCTCAGACGTACTGGATCAAGTGTGACACGGTTGTTACTACTGATGCCACGATATTCGATGTAATCTTCGTCTGCGAAACTTATGGTCGACCAAAGACCACAACAGAGAAGAAAAAAATAGGGTAAAAACTTCATGTGATTAGCCGATTTTGTTACGTTGCGCGAATGTGTAAAGATCCATCAGTGATTTACATTCTAATTTTTCCATCAGGCGACTTTTATAAGTGCTGACAGTTTTGTTGCTGATGAACATTTTTTCAGCAATGTCATTATTATCCTTGCCATCAAGAATATACCGCATGACACTAATTTCTTGTTTCGATAAGGAGTCGAGTTTTTGCTGGTCGGACGTTAAACTTCCAACAAACCGGTTGAGAGAGAAGGGGAAATAGCAGTAGCCATTTTTTGCAGCTTCAATAGCCGCAATGATATTGTTCATGCCTTCTTTTTTACTCACGAATCCATTAGCGCCAGCATCAGCACAATGTTTCCCGTAAAAATGGTCATTTTTAGCGGAGACAATAATAATAATTCCGCTATATTGGCGCTTCCTCAGCGTTTCTAACACCTGGATACCGTTAACTCCGGGGATATCGACATCAATGATGACGATATCAGGCTTAAGTGTTTCCACCCGCTGAACGGCGCTTCCCCCTTCAGTCAACTCCGCTAAGATTTCAATATCGTTTTTGATCAATAAATTACGAATTGCTGCGATAGCAAGAGGATGGTCATCAATAATTATTGCGTTCATAGATTATTCCCTTTGCAATGAAGCATCTCCCTTCTCCCTGTAGTAATACAGACATAAGGCGTCATCTCATTTTCTCAATAAAAATAAGAAAATCTGAGCTTCCTTTAAGATAATTCGACAAGTATACCATATAAATAGTCGGCATAAATGAAATGTCAACAATAAAATCAGGGATTGTACCGATGATTTATAGTTTCAAGTTGGCACTATAAGTCTTCTTACTAATCCTACAGGCGTAAGAATTGTATTGCAAAAGCCACGGTTTAGTCCTCTGTTGTTTTTTTTGCACCTCATTTAAATTAGGCCTCCAACGTTCCTGGGATAATGTGCAACACATGCACTGTGTTTGATATGAAGAATGAATGCTCTTTTCATTCAATTCATAAATTTCATCTATGAGAAATGAGAGATAATAGTGGAACAGATTAATTCAAATAAAAAACATTCTAACAGAAGAAAATACTTTTCTTTATTGGCGGTAGTTTTATTTATTGCGTTTTCAGGTGCCTATGCCTATTGGTCAATGGAATTAGAAGACATGATTAGTACAGATGACGCCTATGTCACGGGGAATGCAGATCCAATTTCTGCACAAGTCTCAGGTAGTGTCACTGTCGTTAATCATAAAGATACGAACTACGTTCGACAAGGTGACATTTTAGTTTCACTGGATAAAACTGATGCCACTATCGCACTCAATAAAGCTAAAAATAATCTGGCAAATATTGTTCGGCAAACGAATAAACTATACTTACAGGATAAACAATACAGTGCCGAAGTCGCTTCAGCACGTATTCAGTATCAACAATCTTTAGAAGATTATAACCGTCGAGTGCCGTTAGCGAAGCAGGGGGTTATTTCAAAAGAAACGCTGGAGCATACCAAAGATACGTTAATAAGTAGCAAAGCGGCATTGAATGCCGCTATCCAGGCTTATAAAGCGAATAAAGCTTTAGTAATGAACACACCATTAAACCGTCAGCCACAAGTCGTTGAAGCGGCGGATGCAACTAAAGAAGCCTGGTTGGCGCTTAAACGTACGGATATTAAGAGTCCGGTTACCGGCTATATTGCCCAGAGAAGTGTTCAGGTCGGCGAAACAGTGAGCCCCGGACAATCGTTAATGGCTGTCGTACCGGCACGTCAAATGTGGGTTAATGCCAACTTTAAAGAAACACAACTCACGGATGTACGGATTGGTCAATCGGTCAATATTATCAGCGATCTTTATGGTGAAAATGTTGTGTTTCATGGTCGGGTGACAGGGATCAATATGGGAACCGGCAATGCGTTCTCCTTATTACCTGCACAAAATGCGACAGGGAACTGGATCAAAATCGTTCAGCGTGTACCGGTTGAAGTTTCTCTGGATCCAAAAGAACTCATGGAACACCCCTTGCGCATTGGTTTATCGATGACTGCAACTATTGATACCAGGAACGAAGACATTGCTGAGATGCCTGATCTGGCTTCAACCGTGACCTCTATGCCTGCTTATACCAGTAAGGCTTTAGTTATCGATACCAGTCCGATAGAAAAAGAAATTAGCAACATTATTTCGCATAATGGACAACTTTAATGGCAATCACTAAATCAACTCCGGCACCATTAACCGGTGGGACGTTATGGTGCGTTACTATTGCATTGTCATTAGCGACGTTTATGCAAATGTTGGATTCCACTATTTCTAACGTCGCAATACCGACAATATCTGGCTTTCTGGGAGCATCAACAGACGAAGGCACCTGGGTTATCACCTCGTTTGGCGTAGCAAATGCCATTGCGATCCCTGTTACCGGCAGGCTGGCACAAAGAATAGGCGAATTAAGGTTATTTTTACTTTCAGTCACTTTTTTTTCGCTGTCTTCCTTAATGTGTAGTTTATCGACCAATCTTGATGTGCTGATATTTTTTAGAGTCGTTCAGGGATTAATGGCGGGGCCGTTAATTCCACTGTCACAGAGTTTATTATTAAGGAATTATCCACCAGAAAAAAGAACATTTGCTCTGGCATTATGGTCAATGACCGTGATTATCGCTCCGATATGTGGGCCGATATTGGGCGGTTATATTTGCGATAACTTTAGCTGGGGTTGGATATTTTTAATCAATGTCCCTATGGGGATTATCGTCCTGACATTATGCTTAACCTTACTTAAAGGAAGAGAAACTGAGACTTCACCGGTCAAAATGAATCTACCAGGACTGACCCTGTTAGTGCTCGGTGTTGGTGGCTTGCAAATTATGCTTGATAAAGGGCGCGATCTGGATTGGTTCAACTCGAGTACAATAATAATATTAACAGTAGTATCAGTTATTTCTCTGATCTCTTTAGTCATTTGGGAGTCGACCTCAGAGAACCCGATTCTTGATCTCAGTTTGTTTAAGTCCCGTAACTTCACCATTGGTATTGTGAGTATCACATGCGCGTATTTATTTTACTCTGGAGCGATCGTTCTTATGCCGCAGTTACTCCAGGAAACGATGGGGTATAATGCGATATGGGCCGGACTTGCTTATGCGCCCATCGGCATCATGCCACTATTAATTTCACCTTTGATAGGACGTTATGGCAACAAAATAGACATGCGGTTGTTAGTGACATTTAGTTTTTTGATGTATGCGGTTTGCTATTACTGGCGTTCTGTGACATTTATGCCAACGATTGATTTTACAGGCATCATTTTGCCGCAGTTTTTTCAGGGATTCGCCGTTGCCTGTTTCTTTTTACCCTTAACAACGATTTCGTTTTCAGGCTTGCCAGATAATAAATTTGCCAATGCCTCGAGTATGAGTAATTTTTTTCGTACCTTGTCAGGATCAGTTGGTACGTCGTTGACAATGACGCTGTGGGGACGACGCGAATCGTTACACCATAGTCAGTTGACAGCAACCATCGATCAATTTAACCCCGTGTTTAATTCATCGTCACAAATTATGGATAAATATTATGGTTCGCTTTCAGGAGTTCTTAATGAAATTAATAATGAAATAACCCAGCAGTCACTTTCTATTTCTGCAAATGAGATTTTCCGTATGGCGGCTATTGCTTTTATCTTACTTACGGTTTTGGTTTGGTTTGCGAAACCGCCGTTTACAGCGAAAGGCATTGGGTGATGATAAAAGGAGGGGGTTATAGCGGGTAAGACCGGGGATCTTAAGTCTGCGCCATCGGCAGCATCGCTCACCCAGGGAAAAGATTGCGATGCTGCGTTGAAACGTTATTAACGGCCTTTTGCCAGATATTGATTCATCTCTTCTTCCGGCACCATTCCACCTCCCGTCGCCCACACCAGATGAGTGGTATTACGCAGTTGTTCTGCGCTGAAACCGTGCATCTGTTGGTAACTTACTGATGCACACACGCGCTGAGGTCCGGCCATACCCGCCAGTGCCGAAGGTTCAAGACGAATACCTTCTTCCTGCGCCAGCCAGCCAAGCATGTCATACATGGTTTGATCGCTAAGGGTATAGAAGCCATCCAGCAGACGCTCCATTGCCCGCCCGACAAAGCCTGATGCGCGACCAACTGCAAGGCCATCCGCTGCGGTAAGGTTGTCGATACCAATATCCTGAACAGAAATCTGATCGTGTAATCCTGTATGGACGCCTAACAACATACAAGGGGAGTGCGTTGGTTCGGCAAAAAAGCAGTGAACATGATCGCCAAACGCCAGTTTAAGTCCGAATGCGACGCCACCAGGACCACCGCCAACACCACACGGCAGATAGACAAACAGAGGGTTATCAGCATCGACGATACGACCTTGCTGGGCAAATTGCGCTTTAAGACGCTGGCCAGCGACGGAATACCCAAGGAACAACGTGCGGGAATTTTCGTCATCAATAAAGAAACAGTTCGGGTCAGACTGCGCTGCTTTACGTCCTTCCTCGACGGCAACACCATAATCTTGCTCATATTCCACGACCGTAACGCCATGGCTGCGCAGTTTCGCTTTTTTCCATGCCCGGGCATCAGCAGACATATGAACTGTCACCTTAAAGCCAATGCGGGCGCTCATAATGCCGATTGATAACCCCAGATTTCCGGTTGAGCCCACAGCAATGCTGTATTGGCTAAAGAACTGTTTAAACTCCGGAGAAAGCAGTTTGCTGTAGTCATCATCAAGCGTCAGCAACCCCGCTTCCAGAGCCAGTTTTTCTGCGTGTGCCAGGACTTCATAAATCCCGCCGCGTGCTTTTATGGAGCCGGAAATGGGCAAATGGCTATCTTTTTTCAGTAACAGTTGCCCGCTGATCGGTTGCTGATATTCTTTTTCCAGCCGTTTTTGCATAGCTGGAATGGCAACCAGTTCTGATTCAATAATCCCCCCAGTGGCAGCAGTTTCAGGAAATGCTTTTGCCAGATAGGGTGCAAAACGGGATAAGCGCGCATGGGCGTCCTGAACATCCTGTTCGGTCAGGCCAACATAAGGTAAACCTTCAGCCAATGAGGTCGTGCCAGGATTAAACCAGGTGGTTTCTTTAAGAGCAACCAGATCCTTTACCAACGGATACTGGGCGATGAGCGAGTTCATTTTAGCGTTTTCCATAGTACGTCTCTTTGCGCTTAGATGATAAATGACAGCAGGAATGTGCCCGCCAGAGCGACGACTGAAGCGATAAATGTCGCTGTCGTATAGTATTTAAATGTTTCATTGAGCGTAGCGCCGCAATATTGCTTCACCAGCCAGAAAAGCGAGTCCGTAACGATCGTGCAGCCAATTGCACCTGAACCGATAGCAATCGCAATAATTTCCGGGCTGATGTCGGGATACAGCGGCAGCACAATGATCCATATTTATATTTTCTTCTCCAGGTTGGCGATGCCAGTTGGCATGTTTTACTTACTTGCCTATATGGTTACTCGTTGGCGAGAACAGAGGCGGAATTGAGTACAATTATCCGGCAATTATTGTTATTTTTTATTGTATTGCCGTGTTGGGTGATAGGGCGTTGAGAATATCGTTGGATCTCGCCAGTGACGTCTGTTTCTGCTACAGTGCCCGTTTTACGGCAAACGGCTTGGGTATGGCTTCATTAAAGGATGTCGCACGCCTGGCGGGAGTGTCGATGATGACAGTCTCCCGGGTGATGCATAATGCAGAATCTGTGCGTCCTGCAACGCGTGACCGCGTATTGCAGGCAATCCAGACCCTGAATTATGTTCCTGATCTTTCCGCCCGTAAGATGCGCGCTCAAGGACGTAAGCCGTCGACTCTCGCCGTGCTGGCGCAGGACACGGCTACCACTCCTTTCTCTGTTGATATTCTGCTTGCCATTGAGCAAACCGCCAGCGAGTTCGGCTGGAATAGTTTTTTAATCAATATTTTTTCTGAAGATGACGCTGCCCGCGCGGCACGTCAGCTGCTTGCCCACCGTCCGGATGGCATTATCTATACTACAATGGGGCTGCGACATATCACGCTGCCTGAGTCTCTGTATGGTGAAAATATTGTATTGGCGAACTGTGTGGCGGATGACCCAGCGTTACCCAGTTATATCCCTGATGATTACACTGCACAATATGAATCAACACAGCATTTGCTCGCGGCGGGCTATCGTCAACCGTTATGCTTCTGGCTACCGGAAAGTGCGTTGGCAACAGGGTATCGTCGGCAGGGATTTGAGCAGGCCTGGCGTGATGCTGGACGAGATCTGGCTGAGGTGAAACAATTTCACATGGCAACAGGTGATGATCACTACACCGATCTCGCAAGTTTACTCAATGCCCACTTCAAACCGGGCAAACCAGATTTTGATGTTCTGATATGTGGTAACGATCGCGCAGCCTTTGTCGCTTATCAGGTTCTCCTGGCGAAGGGGGTACGTATCCCGCAGGATGTCGCCGTAATGGGCTTTGATAATCTGGTTGGCGTCGGGCATCTGTTTTTACCGCCGCTGACCACAATTCAGCTTCCACATGACATTATCGGGCGGGAAACTGCATTGCATATTATTGAAGGTCGTGAAGGGGGAAGAGTGACGCGGATCCCTTGCCCGCTGTTGATCCGTTGTTCCACCTGATATTATGTTAACCCAGTAGCCAGAGTGCTCCATGTTGCAGCACAGCCACTCCGTGGGAGGCATAAAGCGACAGTTCCCGTTCTTCTGGCTGCGGATAGATTCGACTACTCATCACCGCTTCCCCGTCGTTAATAAATACTTCCACGGATGATGTATCGATAAATATCCTTAGGGCGAGCGTGTCACGCTGCGGGAGGGGAATACTACGGTAGCCGTCTAAATTCTCGTGTGGGTAATACCGCCACAAAACAAGTCGCTCAGATTGGTTATCAATATACAGCCGCATTCCAGTGCCGAGCTGTAATCCGTAATGTTCGGCATCACTGTTCTTCAGCGCCCACTGCAACTGAATCTCAACTGCTTGCGCGTTTTCCTGCAAAACATATTTATTGCTGATTGTGCGGGGAGAGACAGATTGATGCTGCTGGCGTAACGACTCAGCTTCGTGAACCGGGCGTTGTAGAAGTTTGCCATTGCTCTCTGATAGCTCGCGCGCCAGCGTCATGCAGCCTGCCCATCCTTCACGTTTTGAGGGCATTGGCGATTCCCACATATCCATCCAGCCGATAACAATACGCCGACCATCCTTCGCTAAAAAGCTTTGTGGTGCATAAAAGTCATGCCCGTTATCAAGTTCAGTAAAATGCCCGGATTGTGCAAAAAGTCGTCCTGGCGACCACATTCCGGGTATTACGCCACTTTGAAAGCGATTTCGGTAACTGTATCCCTCGGCATTCATTCCCTGCGGGGAAAACATCAGATAATGCTGATCGCCAAGGCTGAAAAAGTCCGGACATTCCCACATATAGCTTTCACCCGCATCAGCGTGGGCCAGTACGCGATCGAAGGTCCATTCACGCAATGAACTGCCGCGATAAAGCAGGATCTGCCCCGTGTTGCCTGGATCTTTCGCCCCGACTACCATCCACCATGTGTCGGCTTCACGCCACACTTTAGGATCGCGGAAGTGCATGATTCCTTCTGGTGGAGTGAGGATCACACCCTGTTTCTCGAAATGAATACCATCCCGACTGGTAGCCAGACATTGTACTTCGCGAATTGCATCGTCATTACCTGCACCATCGAGCCAGACGTGTCCGGTGTAGATAAGTGAGAGGACACCATTGTCATCGACAGCACTACCTGAAAAACACCCGTCTTTGTCATTATCGTCTCCTGGCGCTAGCGCAATAGGCTCATGCTGCCAGTGGATCATATCGTCGCTGGTGGCATGTCCCCAGTGCATTGGCCCCCAGTGTTCGCTCATCGGGTGATGTTGATAAAACGCGTGATAACGATCGTTAAACCAGATCAGGCCGTTTGGATCGTTCATCCACCCGGCAGGAGGCGCGAGGTGAAAATGGGGATAGAAAGTGTTACCCCGGTGCTCATGAAGTTTTGCTAGGGCGTTTTGCGCCGCATGCAATCGAGATTGCGTCATTTTAATCATCCTGGTTAAGCAAATTTGGTGAATTGTTAACGTTAACTTTTATAAAAATAAAGTCCCTTACTTTCATAAATGCGATGAATATCACAAATGTTAACGTTAACTATGACGTTTTGTGATCGAATATGCATGTTTTAGTAAATCCATGACGATTTTGCGAAAAAGAGGTTTATCACTATGCGTAACTCAGATGAATTTAAGGGAAAAAAATGTCAGCCAAAGTATGGGTTTTAGGGGATGCGGTCGTAGATCTCTTGCCAGAATCAGACGGGCGGCTACTGCCTTGTCCTGGCGGCGCGCCAGCTAACGTTGCGGTGGGAATCGCCAGATTAGGCGGAACAAGTGGGTTTATAGGTCGGGTGGGGGATGATCCTTTTGGTGCGTTAATGCAAAGAACGCTGCTAACTGAGGGAGTCGATATCACGTATCTGAAGCAAGATGAATGGCACCGGACATCCACGGTGCTTGTCGATCTGAACGATCAAGGGGAACGTTCATTTACGTTTATGGTCCGCCCCAGTGCCGATCTTTTTTTAGAGACGACAGACTTGCCCTGCTGGCGACATGGCGAATGGTTACATCTCTGTTCAATTGCGTTGTCTGCCGAGCCTTCGCGTACCAGCGCATTTACTGCGATGACGGCGATCCGGCATGCCGGAGGTTTTGTCAGCTTCGATCCTAATATTCGTGAAGATCTATGGCAAGACGAGCATTTGCTCCGCTTGTGTTTGCGGCAGGCGCTACAACTGGCGGATGTCGTCAAGCTCTCGGAAGAAGAATGGCGACTTATCAGTGGAAAAACACAGAACGATCGGGATATATGCGCCCTGGCAAAAGAGTATGAGATCGCCATGCTGTTGGTGACTAAAGGTGCAGAAGGTGTGGTGGTCTGTTATCGAGGACAAGTTCACCATTTTGCTGGAATGTCTGTTAATTGTGTCGATAGCACGGGGGCGGGAGATGCGTTCGTTGCCGGGTTACTCACAGGTCTGTCCTCTACGGGATTATCTACAGATGAGAGAGAAATGCGACGAATTATCGATCTCGCTCAACGTTGCGGAGCGCTTGCAGTAACGGCGAAAGGGGCAATGACAGCGCTGCCATGTCGACAAGAACTGGAATAGTGAGAAGTAAACGGCGAAGTCGCTCTTATCTCTAAATAGGACGTGAATTTTTTAACGACAGGCAGGTAATTATGGCACTGAATATTCCATTCAGAAATGCGTACTATCGTTTTGCATCCAGTTACTCATTTCTCTTTTTTATTTCCTGGTCGCTGTGGTGGTCGTTATACGCTATTTGGCTGAAAGGACATCTAGGGTTGACAGGGACGGAATTAGGTACACTTTATTCGGTCAACCAGTTTACCAGCATTCTATTTATGATGTTCTACGGCATCGTTCAGGATAAACTCGGTCTGAAGAAACCGCTCATCTGGTGTATGAGTTTCATCCTGGTCTTGACCGGACCGTTTATGATTTACGTTTATGAACCGTTACTGCAAAGCAATTTTTCTGTAGGTCTAATTCTGGGGGCGCTCTTTTTTGGCCTGGGGTATCTGGCGGGATGCGGTTTGCTTGACAGCTTCACCGAAAAAATGGCGCGAAATTTTCATTTCGAATATGGAACAGCGCGCGCCTGGGGATCTTTTGGCTATGCTATTGGCGCGTTCTTTGCCGGCATATTTTTTAGTATCAGTCCCCATATCAACTTCTGGTTGGTCTCGCTATTTGGCGCTGTATTTATGATGATCAACATGTGTTTTAAAGATAAGGATCACCAGTGCGTAGCGGCGGATGCGGGAGGGGTAAAAAAAGAGGATTTTATCGCAGTTTTCAAGGATCGAAACTTCTGGGTTTTCGTCATATTTATTGTGGGGACGTGGTCTTTCTATAACATTTTTGATCAACAACTTTTTCCTGTCTTTTATGCAGGTTTATTCGAATCACACGATGTAGGAACGCGCCTGTATGGTTATCTCAACTCATTCCAGGTGGTACTCGAAGCGCTATGCATGGCGATTATTCCTTTCTTTGTGAATCGGGTAGGGCCAAAAAATGCATTACTTATCGGTGTTGTGATTATGGCGTTGCGTATCCTTTCCTGCGCGCTGTTCGTTAACCCCTGGATTATTTCATTAGTGAAGCTGTTACATGCTATTGAGGTTCCACTTTGTGTCATATCCGTCTTCAAATACAGCGTGGCAAATTTTGATAAGCGCCTGTCGTCGACGATCTTTCTGATTGGTTTTCAAATTGCCAGTTCGCTTGGGATTGTGCTGCTTTCAACGCCGACTGGGATACTCTTTGACCACGCAGGCTACCAGACAGTTTTCTTCGCAATTTCGGGTATTGTCTGCCTGATGTTGCTATTTGGCATTTTCTTCTTGAGTAAAAAACGCGAGCAAATAGTTATGGAAACGCCTGTACCTTCAGCAATATAGACGTAAACTTTTCCGGTTGTTGTCGATATCTCCCTATCCCTCAACCGGAAAATAATAATACTAAAGTGCTTAGCCCTGCTAATAATCACCTAATCCAAACGCCTCATTCATGTTCTGGTACAGTCGCTCAAATGTACTTCAGATGCGCGGTTCGCTGATTTCCAGGACATTGTCGTCATTCAGCGACCTGTCCCGTGTATCACGGTCCTGCGAATTCATCAAGGAATGCATTGCGGAGTGAAGTATCGAGTCACGCCATATTTCGCTATCAGGATTCTGTGTGATGGTTACATCGCCCGGCCCAGGGCTGTTTAGTCATCAGCGCTTTCTGACAGTGCTGAGATTTCAACCTGTTGCAGTAAAAATGAGTAGATATAAGGCAAGTGTGCTGCCAAACCTATCTTTTACGGGGTGAAGGTAGATTTCGTTTGAAGGGTATCTGGTGTCCCCTGCAGGCATCTACTTGGCGCGGCAGGGGATTGATTGGAATGGTATTTTTTAGATGTGAAAAATATTTTACCCGCTATTTTACCCATTGGCGCGGCTTAAGAGCTTATTTTTGAATTCACAATGGTCACGATATAACCATCTTGCTCGTCCGTGGATAACTTTGGCTTTAGGCAGGTCGCCGGACTTAATCCGGTCATAGATGAAGGTCTTACCGAAGCCAGTATCAGCCATGATGAATTTCAAATCAACCAGTGAATCAGGCTGTAGTTCGTGTTGCATGAGTGCTATCTCCGGATAGGGAATCTAACCTGCAAATCAGGCAATAAAAAACCGCCATCAGGCGGATTGGTGTTCTTTCAGTTCTTCAATTCGAATATTGGTTACGTCTGCATGCGCTATCTGCGCCCATATCATCCAGTGGTTATAGCAGTCGTTGATGTTCTCTGCTTCGATAACCCTGTTGAATGGCTCTCATTCCATTCACCTGTGACTCGGAAGTGCATTTATCATCTCCATAAAACAAAACTCGCCGTAGCGAGTTCAGATATAATTTCCACCAAAGGCAGTAGTTGCTTGATGCTAAGAATTATTCAATATCTATTCCTGTAATATCTTTTATCTTTTTCCTTGCAAAGCCTTTTGCTAGTGATTTTGAAACACTCATAAGTGTACTAATTCCCTCATCCTTAAAGTTTGTTTTTATAGCTTGCCAGACATCCTTTTGACGTAAGTCAGCAATAAAATCATGCCCTCTTGCTGTCAACCTCAGTGGTACTTCGATCCAACTATATCCAACACCTTCCCCTAACGCTTTGGACATTATATGACCGAACCCAGGTTTTCCATCAACCCTGACTATTAATTCGTAGTCACATAATAATCGCATATGGAAAATAAAATCTTGGTCATATCTATTAAAGCCATTATCCTCTAGTTCACTAAGCATCGTGTCAGGGCCACGAGTTTTTTCGAATGCGATAAGTAGATCTTTTAGATATTGCTGGTCTAATTTCATTGCCGCCTCCGTGACATGTCACAGAGATTTATATCATTAATTTTGTTTCGTGCCAGCCTTTGGTCACCCAGCATTGTGAGTCACCATTACACGGGCATGAATTAACAGGAACTCTCTCGCCGCACTTACCGCAACGTTTTCTGCTGATCGATTTTATACGCCAGCGCACACGTGCATCATCCTGGCGGCTCAGTAACGCGATGTACTCACCAAACTCGCAAGGCGTACGCCTGAAACGACGCGTGGCACAGTTACGCTCCAGCATTTCAATTTCCTGAGCATCAAGTACAAGCTCCAGCTTACGCATACCGGATGATGCTTGCTTGGCTCTCTGATCGGCTTTGTGCTCTGTTGCTGATTTAGCCATTCTGCTTTTCCTGCATCAGGAGAAAGACAATCATGGCGGCGCGGATACTTCCGGTATCTTTTTACGCGATATTCTCCTTCAATGGCACATACAAGAAGAGAGCCATCAACAGGAGTGATTGAGGAATCGACAACCAGCAACGCTTAATTATCTATAGTGTCGTATTTGCTTCATAAAATATGGCGAATAACACAAAGCCCGCAGCAGCTCATTGTGCGGGCTTTTCTTATACCTACTTCCTAGAGATAATTCTATGGAGGCATTAAATCAATACTGTCATTGGTAATATCATATTATCTAAAAGTCTTTCCACTTTTAACATCTAGGTATATTCTGTTCGACAACGTCATTCCTCCGCAATATGTGAAATAGATGTTTTCACCCTTATTGCTTGATGCCATCCACCCTCCGATTTCCTTAAAATCGCTTTCCGTGCAGACCCCTTCATTTATTAACTTCCTAGCTGCCGAAGAAAACTCTTTTTTGTATATACGGTAGTCATCAGATCCTTTGATTAAAGTATCATCTCCGCTCGCATTTTCAGCAGGATCTGATGGCCTTTCACTGCTAAGATCACTAAGTTTAACCCATTCTGAAAACTTGCCATTAACGATTCCATTTTTTCTTGTGCAGGATTTATTACCTTCTTTAATATATTCGCTTTCCCCTCCAACACATGAGGCTGAATATGGCTCAGTTATACGAACCCATTCACCTTTTTTTTCTAGAAAATCTACGCCTTCCCTGAAAAATAGTTTCCCAGCCACTCCACATTTACTTGAAGGGCAGGTATGTCTTTCCGTTCGATCAACAACAACCCATAGTTTTGATTCATTTTTTGCCATTGCCGATGGTATTTGAGATGAGACAATTAACGTAAGCCCTAAAATTAGTATTGATTTTTTCATTGTAATTTCCTTTTACTTTTTACAAAGCGTTTAATCATGGCTGATTATCTCTAAGCGTAGTAACAGCCTTGTGCGAAACATGTTACCAAATCGCCATTTCAGTGTATCCGCAGTTAGGCTGCCACTTCAAGGATTCCTAATTACATGGTACGTAAGCGTAAAATCCCGTTGGTTGGCGGGTAATAACTCTGATCAAATCTCCCTTGTCTTTTGCTCTTACGTATGCAGCTCTTGTGTATTCAACCCAGGCCTCCAGTTCAGCAATACGCTTACTTCCATCCGAGATAACACCTTCTACTCACGCTGCTCGTTGAGTTTTGATTTTTGCTGTCTCCAGCTCAACACGCAGTTTCCCCACCGTTAGCGCAATATCCTCGTTCTCCTGGTCGCGGCGTTTGATGTATTGCTGGTTTCTTTCCCGTTCATCCAGCAGTGTCAGCACAATCGATGGTGTTACCAGCTCATGGAAAAGGTCCGCGTCAAATCCCCAGTTGTCATGCATTGCCTGCTCTGCCGCTTCACGCAGTGCCTGAGAGTGAATTACGCTCACTTCGAACCTCTCTGTTTACTGATAAGCTCCAGATCTTCCTGGCAACTTGCACAAGTCCGACAACCCTGAACGGCCAGGCGTCTTCGCTTATCTATGGGATCGCCACACTCACAACAATGAGTGGCAGATATAGCCTGGTGGTTCAGGCGGCGCATTTTTATTGCTGTGTTGCGCTGTAATTCTTCAATTTCTGATGCTGAATCAATGAGGTCTGCCATCTTCCATTAATCCCTGAATTGTTGGTTAATACGCTTGAGGGTGAATGCGAATAATAAAAAAGGAGCCTGTAGCTCCCTGATGATTTTGCTTTTCATGTTCACCGTTCCTTAAAGACGCCGTTTAACATACCGATTGCCAGACTTAAGTGAGTCGGTGTGAATCCCATCAGCGTTACCGTTTCGCGGTGCTTCTTCAGTACGCTACGGCAAATGTCATCGACGTTTTTATCCGGAAACTGCTGTCTGGCTTTTTTGATTTCAGAATTAGCCTGACGGGCAATACTGCGAAGGGCGTTTTCTTGCTGAGGTGTCATTGAACAAGTCCCATGTCGGCAAGCATAAGCACACAGAATATGAAGCCCGCTGCCAGAAAAATGCATTCAGTGGTTGTCATACCTGGTCTCTCTCATCTGCTTCTGCTTTCGCCACCATCATTTCCAGCTTTTGTGAAAGGGATGCGGCTAACGTATGAAATTCTTCGTCTGTTTCTGCTGGTATTGGCACAAACCTGACTCCAATTTGAGCAAGGCTATGTGCCATCTCAATGCTCGTTCTTAACTCAACAGGAGATGCTTTGTGCATACAGCCCCTCGTTTATTATTTATCTCCTCAGCCAGCCGCTGGGCTTTCAGTGGATTTTGGATAACAGAAAGGCCGGGAAATACCCAGCCTCGCTTTGTAACGGAGTAGACGAAAGTGATCGCACCTACCCGGATATTATCGTGAGGATGCTTCATCGCCATTGCTCCCCAAATACAAAACCAATTTCAGCCAGTGCCTCGTCCATTTTTTCGATGAACTCCGGCACCATCTCGTCAAAACTCGCCATGTACTTTTCATCCCGCTCAACCACGACAAAATGCAGGCCTTCACGCTTCATACGCGGGTCATAGTTGGCAAAGTACCAGGCATCTTTTCGCGTCACCCACATGCTGTACTGCACCTGGGCCATGTAAGCCGACTTTATGGCCTCGAAACCACCGAGCCGGAACTTCATGAAATCCCTGGAGGTAAACGGGCATTTCAGCTCAAGGCCATTGCCGTCACTGCATAAACCATCGGGAGAGCAGGCTGTGCGCATACTTTCGTCGCGATAGATGATCGGGGATTCAGTAACATTCACGCCGGAAGTGAATTCAAACAGGGTTCTGGCGTCGTTCTCGTACTGTTTTCCCCAGGCCAGCGCCTTAGCATTAACTTCCGGAGCCACACCGGTGCAAACCTCAGCCAGCAGGGTGTGGAAGTAGGACATTTTCATGTCAGGCCACTTCTTTCCTGAGCGGGGCTTTGCTATCACGTTGTGAACTTCTGAAGCGGTGATGACGCCGAGCCGTAATTTGTGCCACGCATCATCCCCCTGTTCGACAGCTCTCACGTCGATCCCGGTACGCTGCAGGATAATGTCCGGTGTCATGCAGCCACCTTCTGCTCAGAGGCTTTCTGTTTCAGGAATCCAAGAGCTTTCACTGCTTCGGCCTGTGTCAGTTCTGACGATGCGCGAATGTCGCGGCGAAATATCTGGGAACAGAGCGGCAATAAGTCGTCATCCCATGTTTTGTCCAGGGCAATCAGCAGAGTGTTAATCTCCTGCATGGTTTCATCGTTAACCGGAGTGATGTCGCGTTCCGGCTGAGGTTCTGCAGTGTATGCGGTATTTTCGACAATGCGCTCGGCTTCATCCTTGTCATAGATACCCGCAAATCCGAAGGCCAGACGGGCACACTGAATCATGGCTTTATGACGTAACATCCGTTTGGGATGCGACTGCCACGGCCCCGTGATTTCTCTGCCTTCGCGGGTTTTGAATGGTTCGCGGCGGCATTCATCCATCCACTCGGTAACGCAGATCGGATGATTACGGTCCTTGCGGTAAATCCGGCATGTGCAGGATTCATTGTCCTGCTCAAAGTCCATGCCATCAAACTGCTGGTTTTCATTGATGATGCGGGACCAGCCATCAACGCCCACCACCGGAACGATGCCGTTCTGCTTATCAGGGAAGGCGTAAATTTCTTTCGTCCACGGATTAAGACCGTACTGGTTGGCGACGATCAACAATGCGATGAACTGCGCATCGCTGGCATCACCTTTAAATGCCGTCTGGCGAAGAGTGGTGATCAGTTCCTGTGGGTCGACAGAATCCATGCCGACACGTTCAGCCAGCTTCCCAGCCAGCGTTGCGAGTGCTGTACTCATCCGTTTTATACCTCTGAATCAATATCAACCTGGTGGTGAGCAATGGTTTCAACCATGTACCGGATGTGTTTTGCCATGCGTTCCTGAAACTCAACATCGTCATCAAACGCACGGGTAATGGCTTTTTTGCTGGCCCCGTGGCGTTGCAAATGATCGATGCATAGCGATTCAAACAGGTGCTGGGGCAGGCCTTTTTCCATGTCGTCTGCCAGTTCTGCCTCTTTCTCTTCACGGGCGATCTGCTGGTAGTGACGCGTCCAGCTCTGAGCCTCAAGACGATCCTGAATGTAATAAGCGTTCATGGCTGAACTCCTGAAATAGCTGTGAAAATATCGCCCGCGAAATGCCGGGCTGATTAGGAAAACAGGAAAGGGGGTTAGTGAATGCTTTTGCTTGATCTCAGTTTCAGTATTAATATCCATTTTTTATAAGCGTCGACGGCCTCACGAAACATCTTTTCATCGCCAATAAAAGTGGCGATAGTGAATTTAGTCTGGATAGCCATAAGTGTTTGATCCATTTTTTGGGACTCCTGGCTGATTAAGTATGTCGATAAGGCGTTTCCATCCGTCACGTAATTTACGGGTGATTCGTTCAAGTAAAGATTCGGAAGGGCAGCCAGCAACAGGCCACCCTGCAATGGCATATTGCATGGTGTGCTCCTTATTTATACATAACGAAAAACGCCTCGAGTGAAGCGTTATTGGTATGCGGTAACGCCGCGCTCAGGCGGCTTTGATAGTCATATCATCTGAATCAAATATTCCTGATGTATCGATATCGGTAATTCTTATTCCTTCGCTACCATCCATTGGAGGCCATCCTTCCTGACCATTTCCATCATTCCAGTCGAACTCACACACAACACCATATGCATTTAAGTCGCTTGAAATTGCTATAAGCAGAGCATGTTGCGCCAGCATGATTAATACAGCATTTAATACAGAGCCGTGTTTATTGAGTCGGTATTCAGAGTCTGACCAGAAATTATTAATCTGGTGAAGTTTTTCCTCTGTCATTACGTCATGGTCGATTTCAATTTCTATTGATGCTTTCCAGTCGTAATCAATGATGTATTTTTTGATGTTTGACATCTATTCATATCCTCATAGATAAAAAATCGCCCTCACACTGGAGGGCAAAGAAGATTTCCAATAATCAGAACAAGTCGGCTCCTGTTTAGTTACGAGCGACATTGCTCCGTGTATTCACTCGTTGGAATGAATACACAGTGCAGTGTTTATTCTGTTATTTATGCCAAAAATAAAGGCCACTATCAGGCAGCTTTGTTGTTCTGTTAACCAAGTTCTCTGGCAATCATTGCCGTCGTTCGTATTGCCCATTTATCGACATATTTCCCATCTTCCATTACAGGAAACATTTCTTCAGGCTTAACCATGCATTCCGATTGCAGCTTGCATCCATTGCATCGCTTGAATTGTCCACACCATTGATTTTTATCAATAGTCGTAGTCATACGGATAGTCCTGGTATTGTTCCATCACATCCTGAGGATGCTCTTCGAACTCTTCAAATTCTTCTTCCATATATCACCTCAAATAAGTTGTTTGCTGCGAAAGTAAATACGCTTAAGTTACCTGTTATTTATCCCACCAAGTTCCGTATCTATCTATCCAGTTACACCAATCATCGACACTCCATTTTGTTGTGTCGCATTTTGGCAACTGGCATGAATATCTACCTTCTTTGTAAAGTCGGCGTTTGACTTTCTTGAGCATGGCTCACCTCAATCGTAATAAGCTGGAATTGATTTTCCGCGTTGCTTCTGGCGGCCTGAGCAAGTCACACCCATTTCACAGCGTGGCTTGCTGTACCATGTGCGCTGATTCTTGCGCTCAATACGTTGCAGGTTGCTTTCAATCTGTTCGTGGTATTCAGCCAGCACCGTAAGGTCTATCGGATTCAGTGCGCTTTCTACTCGTGATTTCGGTTTGCGATTCAGCGAGAGAATAGGGCGGTTAACTGGTTTTGCGCTTACCCCAACCAACAGGGGATTTGCTGCTTTCCATTGAGCCTGTTTCTCTGCGCGACGTTCGCGGCGGCGTGCTTGTGCATCCATCTGGATTCTCCTGTCAGTTAGCTTTGAGTAACGCGCCGTGATGCTTATCTCCACGGTTGCTGTCTTGCAGCTGCATTTCGCGCTACTCAAAGCCTTCTGCTTTGAATGCTGCCCTTCTTCAGGGCTAAATTTTTAAGAGCCTCACCTTCAATGGTGGTCAGTGCGTCCTGCTGATGGCTAAATAGTACGATTTGTACTTTATCGAGTCAATACAAAATGTTCTAAATATAATTAGTTTTTTATAACGCTTTGTATTTAATGGGTTTATATTTTGGAAAAAGAAAACCCGGCGCTGAGGCCGGGTTTGGAGTGCATCACTCTGGTTCGCTGGGGAATATATTTATCAATTGCCCTGTTGAAATGTGCCCATTTTCTACAACCTCTAGGTATGAAATTTCAACAGTTGATTCTTTGGCTACAGCATTCAAAAACTCAAGAAGCTCATCAGTAGATGTTATGTCGGCTGAGGTTTTTATGGTGAAAGATTCACCATTTGAAACCCTTATGACGTCAATATTTATGTCCTGATTTGTTTCTCCCGAGCGACGAACGCCCGTGACATAAAAGTTATCTCTTCTAGTTTCCTTTTTTCGATCAATTGATTGTCTTTGGTTTAAGGTATTCAACTGTTCTCTATTTACCACTCTCTGACCAATTGTTACCCTCTCAACTGACGAGTCTTGAGCAAGCTTTTTAAGCAACTTGCTTTTACCATCCTCGCCGTGAGCCAGAACCTCTCTGCTAATGTTTGTTTGACCGCTAATCAACAACTTGAGCACATTGTCTTGTGCTTCGTTTACCGCTTTGGTGCTTTTTTCCACCAATTGCACCTGAGAATCTTGGTCATGTCGCTGTGTTTCGTAGTACTCATTGATCCACTTATAGCCTACCGTGCTGGCAGCTAAGACGATAGCGGCGACGGCGCATAGTGCTTGCCTTCCTGTCATTTTGCCTATCGCTTGAGTAAACACTGTCACCACTCCGTTTACAATCGGATCTGAGTCACCATCCGCTTGGCTTGAGCCTTCGCTTATTCGGTAGACAATATCCAGCAAACCTTTCTCTGCATCTTTTAGCTTCTGCCGATTATGAGTGCTGTGACTGACTACCGTAAATGCTTTTTGTATTTCATGCGTAAGCTCTGCCATACCAAAAAGCATTGACGCAGTCAATGAAGAATTATATCTATTTGGATCGCCTTTTACATTAATATTGATCTTTGGCCATCCACTGAAAACTACGTTAGGGAATGTGAAGTCGCTTGAGTCGATATCCTTCCTTCCGAGCATTTCTGTTACAAAAGATACAAAGTCGTCTTCTGACTTGATAACATATTGCGCAGGTTGATCAATCGCTGACATTCTTAATCCTTAACATCCATTCCTATCACCCAAACGTCTCTTCTGGCCACTGGCTGGCGATAACTTTCCCTACAACGGAACAGCTATCATTGCATGGGATCATTGGATATTGCGGGTTTAGTGGTTGTAGGAACACCTGACCGCTATCCCTGATCAGTTTCTTGAAGGTAAACTCGTCACCACCAAGTCTGGCTATGCAGAAATCACCTGGCTCAACAGCCTGCTCAGGGTCAACGAGAATTAACATCCCGTCAGGAAAGCTTGGCTTGGATCCTGTTGGTGCGGTCATGGAATTACCTTCAACTTCAAGCCAAAACGCACAATCACTGGCTTTTTTGGTTGTGCTGACCCATCTCTCCGCATCACCTTTGGTAAAGGTTCTAAGCTCAGGCGAGAACATCCCGGCCTGAACATGAGAAAAAACAGGGTACTCATATTGTTTTTTAACGGGGGCAGATGAGTATTCGCCAACAGGTGAAAATGTACCGTCGTGGTTGAATGAGACGTTATCAATACCAAGGTATTTAAACACCACACCAATCTCGTCAAGAGATGGATGACGAGATCCGCGCAACCAGTGACCAATTCCACCCTGCGTCATACCAAGCTCTTCAGCCAACTTCTCTTGAGTTATGCCGAGCTCTTTCATTCTGGATCTAGCCAGTTCATACCATTTCATTTTCATATCCTTATTATTACGCTCTGTACTAAAACCATCCATGCACAATATGTATTTTTTGTTTGTATTCCAAAAGTACATATCGTATTATTGTCTCATGGTTACTATGGAGGGCATATGAGCAACCTACGAAAATATCGAGAGTCACTGAATATCTCTCAAACAACACTTGCTAAGGCGGTTGGATGCACACAGGGAGCTATTGGGCATTGGGAATCTGGTCGTCGCTTCCCAGACCTTAAAACATGCCGCGCTCTTGTTGCATGCCTAAACAAGTTAGGCGCAAAAGTCAGTCTTGATGACGTGTTCCCTCCGGAACACAAAGCCGCTTAAGACATTCCCGCTCTTACACATTCCAGCCCTGAAAAAGGGCATCAAATTAAACCACACCTATGGTGTATGCATTTATTTGCATACATTCAATCAATTGTTATCTAAGGAAATACTTACATATGGTTCGTGCAAACAAACGCAACGAGGCTCTACGAATCGAGAGTGCGTTGCTTAACAAAATCGCAATGCTTGGAACTGAGAAGACAGCGGAAGCTGTGGGAGTTGATAAGTCGCAGATCAGCAGGTGGAAGAGAGACTGGATTCCAAAGTTCTCAATGCTGCTTGCTGTTCTTGAATGGGGGGTCGTTGACGACGACATGGCTCGATTGGCGCGACAAGTTGCTGCGATTCTCACCAATAAAAAACGCCCGGCGGCAACCGAGCGTTCTGAACAAATCCAGATGGAGTTCTGAGGTCATTACTGGATCTATCAACAGGAGTCATTATGACAAATACAGCAAAAATACTCAACTTCGGCAGAGGTAACTTTGCCGGACAGGAGCGTAATGTGGCAGATCTCGATGATGGTTACGCCAGACTATCAAATATGCTGCTTGAGGCTTATTCGGGCGCAGATCTGACCAAGCGACAGTTTAAAGTGCTGCTTGCCATTCTGCGTAAAACCTATGGGTGGAATAAACCAATGGACAGAATCACCGATTCTCAACTTAGCGAGATTACAAAGTTACCTGTCAAACGGTGCAATGAAGCCAAGTTAGAACTCGTCAGAATGAATATTATCAAGCAGCAAGGCGGCATGTTTGGACCAAATAAAAACATCTCAGAATGGTGTATCCCTCAAAACGAGGGAAAATCCCCTAAAACGAGGGATAAAACATCCCTCAAATTGGGGGATTGCTATCCCTCAAAACAGGGGGACACAAAAGACACTATTACAAAAGAAAAAAGAAAAGATTATTCGTCCGAGAATTCTGGCGAATCCTCTGACCAGCCAGAAAACGATCTTTCTGTGGTTAAACCGGATGCTGCAATTCAGAGCGGCAGCAAGTGGGGAACAGCAGAAGACCTGACCGCCGCAGAGTGGATGTTTGACATGGTGAAGACCATCGCGCCATCAGCCAGAAAACCGAATTTTGCTGGGTGGGCTAACGATATCCGCCTGATGCGTGAACGTGACGGACGTAACCACCGCGATATGTGTGTGCTTTTCCGCTGGGCCTGCCAGGACAACTTCTGGTCCGGTAACGTGCTGAGTCCGGCCAAACTCCGCGACAAGTGGACCCAGCTCGAAATCAACCGTAACAAGCAACAGGCAGGCGTGACAGCCAGCAAACCAAAACTCGACCTGACAAACACTGACTGGATTTACGGGGTGGATTTATGAAAAACATCGCCGCACAGATGGTTAACTTTGACCGTGAGCAGATGCGTCGGATCGCCAACAACATGCCGGAACAGTACGACGAAAAGCCGCAGGTACAACAGGTAGCGCAGATCATCAATGGTGTGTTCAGCCAGTTACTGGCAACTTTCCCGGCGAGCCTGGCTAACCGGGACCAGAACGAACTGAACGAAATCCGCCGCCAGTGGGTGCTGGCTTTCCGGGAAAACGGGATCACCACAATGGAACAGGTTAACGCAGGAATGCGCGTAGCCCGTCGGCAGAATCGACCATTTCTGCCATCACCCGGGCAGTTTGTTGCATGGTGCCGGGAAGAAGCATCCGTTATCGCCGGACTGCCAAACGTCAGCGAGCTGGTTGATATGGTTTACGAGTATTGCCGGAAGCGAGGCCTGTATCCGGATGCGGAGTCTTATCCGTGGAAATCAAACGCGCACTACTGGCTGGTTACCAACCTGTATCAGAACATGCGGGCCAATGCGCTTACTGATGCGGAATTACGCCGTAAGGCCGCAGATGAGCTTGTCCATATGACTGCGAGAATTAACCGTGGTGAGGCGATCCCTGAACCAGTAAAACAACTTCCTGTCATGGGCGGTAGACCTCTAAATCGTGCACAGGCTCTGGCGAAGATCGCAGAAATCAAAGCTAAGTTCGGACTGAAAGGAGCAAGTGTATGACGGGCAAAGAGGCAATTATTCATTACCTGGGGACGCATAATAGCTTCTGTGCGCCGGACGTTGCCGCGCTAACAGGCGCAACAGTAACCAGCATAAATCAGGCCGCGGCTAAAATGGCACGGGCAGGTCTTCTGGTTATCGAAGGTAAGGTCTGGCGAACGGTGTATTACCGGTTTGCTACCAGGGAAGAACGGGAAGGAAAGATGAGCACGAACCTGATTTTTAAGGAGTGTCGCCAGAGTGCCGCGATGAAACGGGTATTGGCGGTATATGGAGTTAAAAGATGACCATCTACATCACTGAGCTAATAACAGGCCTGCTGGTAATCGCAGGCCTTTTTATTTGGGGGAGAGGGAAGTCATGAAAAAACTAACCTTTGAAATTCGATCTCCAGCACATCAGCAAAACGCTATTCACGCGGTACAGCAAATTCTTCCAGACCCAACCAAACCAATCGTAGTAACCATTCAGGAACGCAACCGCAGCTTAGACCAGAATCGAAAGCTTTGGGCTTGCCTTGGTGACGTCTCTCGTCAGGTTGAATGGCATGGTCGCTGGCTGGATGCAGAAAGCTGGAAGTGTGTGTTTTCCGCAGCATTAAAGCAGCAGGATGTTGTTCCTAACCTTGCCGGGAATGGCTTTGTGGTAATAGGCCAGTCAACCAGCAGGATGCGTGTAAGCGAATTTGCGGAGCTATTAGAGCTTATACAGGCATTCGGTACAGAGCGTGGCGTTAAGTGGTCGGACGAAGCGCGACTGGCTCTCGAATGGAAAGCGCGATGGGGAGACAGGGCGGCATGAGACGACAGCGACGAAGTATCACCGACATCATCTGCGAAAACTGCAAATACCTTCCAACGAAACGCTCCAGAAATAAACGCAAGCCAATCCCAAAAGAATCTGACGTAAAAACCTTCAACTACACGGCTCACCTGTGGGATATCCGGTGGCTAAGACATCGTGCGAGGAATACAAGGTGATTGACCCAAATCGAAGTTACGAACAAGAAAGCGTCGAGCGGGCTTTAACGTGCGCTAATTGCGGTCAGAAGCTGCATGTGCTGGAAGTTCACGTGTGTGAGTACTGCTGTGCAGAGCTGATGAGCGATTCGAATAGCTCGATGCACGAGGAAGAAGATGATGGCTAAACCAGCGCGAAGACGATGTAAAAACGATGAATGTCGGGAATGGTTTTACCCTGCATTCGCTAATCAGTGGTGGTGCTCTCCAGAGTGTGGAACCAAGATAGCACTCGAACGACGAAGCAAAGAACGCGAAAAAGCGGAAAAGGCAGCAGAGAAGAAACGACGACGAGAGGAGCAGAAACAGAAAGATAAACTTAAGATTCGAAAACTCGCCTTAAAGCCCCGCAGTTACTGGATTAAACAAGCCCAACAAGCCGTAAACGCCTTCATCAGAGAAAGAGACCGCGACTTACCATGTATCTCGTGCGGAACGCTCACGTCTGCTCAGTGGGATGCCGGGCATTACCGGACAACTGCTGCGGCGCCTCAACTCCGATTTGATGAACGCAATATTCACAAGCAATGCGTGGTGTGCAACCAACATAAAAGCGGAAATCTCGTTCCGTATCGCGTCGAACTGATTAACCGCATCGGGCAGGAAGCAGTAGACGAAATCGAATCAAACCATAACCGCCATCGCTGGACTGTCGAAGAGTGCAGGGCCATCAAGGCGGAGTACCAACAGAAACTCAAAGACCTGCGAAATAGCAGAAGTGAGGCCGCATGACGTTCTCAGTAAAAATCATTCCAGATAACAAGGGAGAAGGCGCATGGGCATAAGAGAACTAAACCTCACCAAAGAGCAGCACGAGTGGCTGAATGGCTGGCTTGAACTGTGGGGAGCATGGGTTTATTCAGGTCGTCTGGAAAAGCGCATGAGCAGCGTAATAGCTAAGTTCATGGAGAGCGTAGAGCCGGGAAGAGTTATGACAAGGCCAATGTGTAATGATGATGATGGAATGTTGATTTCTCAGGTCGTCGATTCCGTCATGTACATTGACAAGAAAGCCTTTGGCATCCTCCTCAGCTACTACGCTCATGGTTCATCTAAGCGAGCAATTGCATCCTACTATCACGCGACTGCAAAGCCACGCAAGATGTGTGGACGTGGTGGCGAGGGATGGAGAAAACCTTCACTGGCAACCTGTAGAAACGAAATTGACGACATCCTGAAAGCGTCGTTATTTGTTTTGTACCAGCCAATGCAAAATGCTTTCAAAATGCGTAAACGTGTTGAGAAAGTTAAGCATGTTGCTGTTAAAAGCCTTGACATGCAATTAGCCATTTAGCCATAATTAGCAGGTAAGCTGCCGTTAATGACTCTTAAGTTGCAACGGTGGCTTTTTTATTTGGGTCAGTCGTATAAAGGTCATTACGGAAGGCTGTTAACCTTCTTATCGTGGTTCGAGTCCACGCTGTCCCGCCAAATATGCTGGTTTAGCTACCAATGGTAGAGCGGTCGCCTTGTAAGCGAATGGGTAGCGGTTCAAGTCCGTTAACCAGCACCATAACTGAGCCGTAGCCACTGGATGTCCTGAATTCATCAGTGATAGTTATGCTGCGGTCTTCTTTTTCTCCCTTCCCAATATAAGAACTACGCAATCCGTTACTGGCGGAGGCGTTGCTATGAAATCAATGGACAAAATCTCAACTGGCATTGCCTACGGAACATCCGCTGGTAGTGCGGGATACTGGTTTTTGCAGTGGTTGGATCAGGTCAGTCCATCACAGTGGGCTGCGATTGGGGTGCTTGGAAGCCTTGTGTTGGGCTTTCTCACCTATCTGACAAATCTGTACTTCAAAATCAGAGAAGACAGAAGAAAGGCTGCGAGAGGTGAATAATGCCTCCATCATTACGAAAAGCCGTTGCTGCGGCTATTGGTGGCGGGGCTATTGCTATAGCATCTGTGTTAATCACTGGCCCAAGTGGTAACGATGGTCTGGAAGGCGTCAGCTACATACCATATAAAGATATCGTTGGTGTATGGACTGTATGTTACGGGCATACCGGAAAAGACATTATGCTCGGTAAAACGTATACCGAAGCAGAATGCAAAGCCCTCCTGAATAAAGACCTTGCCACTGTCGCCAGACAAATTAACCCGTACATCAAAGTCGATATACCGGAAACAACGCGCGGCGCTCTTTACTCGTTCGTTTACAACGTTGGTGCTGGAAATTTCAGAACATCGACGCTTCTTCGCAAAATAAACCAGGGCGATATCAAAGGCGCATGTGATCAGCTACGGCGCTGGACATACGCTGGCGGTAAGCAATGGAAAGGGCTGATGACTCGCCGTGAGATTGAGCGTGAAGTCTGTTTGTGGGGGCAACAATGAGTAGAGTAACCGCGATTATCTCCGCTCTGGTTATCTGCATCATCGTCTGCCTGTCATGGGCTGTTAATCATTACCGTGATAACGCCATGACCTACAAAGAACAGCGCGATAAAGCCACATCCATCATCGCTGATATGCAGAAGCGTCAACGTGATGTAGCAGAACTCGACGCAAGATATACAAAGGAACTTGCTGATGCTAACGCGACTATCGAAAGTCTCCGTGCTGATGTTTCTGCTGGGCGTAAGCGCCTGCAAGTCGCCGCCACCTGTGCAAAGTCAACGACCGGAGCCAGCAGCATGGGCGATGGAGAAAGCCCAAGACTTACAGCAGATGCTGAACTCAATTATTACCGTCTCCGAAGTGGAATCGACAGGATAACCGCGCAGGTTAACTACTTGCAGGAATACATCAGGACGCAATGCCTTCGATGATAGCGATAATTTTACTCATCATCCTTCACATCTGGCTCTGTAGACAGGGTGGTGATCACTTCTGGAGTGAATCCAGATTAAACATCTCATTGCTGATGCTTGAAGTTGAGCATCTGGCGCGCGGTAAGGGGCTGCGTTGAGATAAGAGCCAGTTCATTACAAAGCCTATCTACGGGTGGGCTTGATAATGAAACCGGAATTTATTCTGGGCAACCAGTTACGGCAGTACAGCGAAACAACCCAAGCCAGTAAGTGGGGAAATAACACTGGCAGCCACTGAAAGATGAACCTCCAGCCTTATGGCAAAAAAGATTCTTTGTGGTGGCGGACTGATGGAAAGACATCGGTTATTGCAGAGGCTAATCCTGAGTAAAATGGTGGATCAATATTGGGCCGTTGGTGGAGATTAAGTGGACCACTTTTCATCCGTCGTTGATACGAAGAAAGACGTACTGTCGCATAACAAATCGGTGCAGGCGCACTGCCAGCAGAATGAATACTGGGCTTTGAAGTCGCGGCCTGAGTGAAGCATAAACAATAAAGCGCGGTTTTTTCATCATGAAAAAAGAAGGCCATGGGTTTATCTCGGTTGTTAACTCCATCTCAGAAGCTAAGAACTGGTTTGTGGAAAATGAAATACATAAGGAAGGCGATGTGCTAGAGCTGGTAGTTGTTAAAAGCAGCACTGAAGGTGAATCATGCACGCTTGATCTCAAGTTACAGACAGCTCAAAAATGATACGGGCTAATTGATGTATTGAATATTTCGAGCGTAAATTGATGTGACACATCAATTATTCTGGTGGATGAATTCATTATGATTTTTTCACACACCGGTATCGGAGCAAATCGATGCATCAAACTCTAGCCAACGCAACTTTTCAGGTCATTGCAGGGGATTCTCGTGGTAGTGGGTTCAGCTTTATGCGAGAAGATCTGGTCGTAACCAATTTTCATGTTGTCGCCGCCTGCTGTAACTTGCAGAATCTGCGTCAAATTAATCATGTTAACCTTCAGACTGAATCTAATGAGCATATAGAAGCTCAAATATTGTACATTGATGGTGACAACGACTTTGCGATTATGCGGTTGCAATCACCGCTTCCTGCCGGGAGAACAGTACTTCAACCATCCGTAGGATTTACTCCAACTCGAGGCAAAAAGTTAATCTTTGCCGGGTATCCGCATGGGCTGCCTCAATTGCTTACGAATGAAGGGATTATTTCCGCCCCTCTGGAAAGTGGGCGTTTTGCTCTTGATGGAATGGTTAATGGTGGAAATTCAGGCGGTCCAATTATTGACCGGGAAACGGGAGAAGCTGTAGGCATTGTTACTCAACGTCGATACATTCTGCCGCCTGATGCGCAGCAGCTCTCTAATGAAGTTGCTCAGCTTCGCGGCTATTTGGCGCAGGCAGCACAGCAAATGTCAGTGGAAGTCATGGGGGTTAACTTTGGACGAATGGCAGATATGTTCAGTCGCTCACTGCAAATGGTTAATGAAATGTTGAATCTTAATGCCAATCCTGGCATTGGGACTGGTTTCTCGTTAGAACCAATCGTAAATGCAGTTAATTCACTTCCTCAACATTGATCAAGCTGCGATTTAGTAAAAGACATAGGGCCACTGGCAAGTGCGAGTGGCTTTTCTATTGCCGTCAAATGGGTAGCATCATTGTAATGGCTTTAACTTTAGGTGCAGAATTATGGTAAAACCGGACTTGGATTCCGTTGAATAAGAATGGTGACCATAACACAGAGTCACCACAGATTATTTATCCGCGCGCTTCGCGACCAGGCTCATCTTCATTAACGCGATAACGCCAATATCGCTCAGGCTTAACCCAAACCACTTTATCACCGCTTACTTTGCGGAATTGGGTAATGACAGGTGTAGATAAAACAAGATTACCATCAGCATTTTCTTTCAGAAACTGCTCATTATCGAGTTTGACTAAATAATCAACTACGTCTTCCTGATACAGGCAACCGTCATATTCTAACTGAGCCATCATCCACTTCATCACGTCTGTAAGAGACAACTTGAGTGCGTTTGGGTTTACGGCTTTGGGTTGGTAGCAGTCAGTGATTCTTCTGGAAATCTGGCTCTTTCTTGCTTTCTTCCTGAAAACCACTGACACCAGTAATCACCAACAAAAACATCAAAGCTGTTTATGATTGGCTCCTGAATAGCCATCGCCGGGCCGCCTGAAACCAAATAAACAATGTCGCCGATTTTAAATTTAGGGGTACGTGGATTTTTTGACATAAAGCTTCCTTTTTAAGAGAGAGATACATGGCACTCACCGACAAACAAGAAATGTTCTGTCGCGAGTACCTCATCGATTTAAACGCCACGCAAGCGGCTATTCGGGCGGGGTACAGCGCTAAGACAGCTAACCGTACCGCATCCGAAAACCTGTCAAAACCTGACATCAAGTTAAGAATCGCCGAACTGAAAGCGCAACGCAATGATCTTGTTGGTATTAATGCAGAATATGTGCTTAATCGCCTTATTGAAATCGACCAGATGGATGTGCTTGACATTCTCCTGCAAAACGGTGAGCTAAAACCCATTAAAGACTGGCCTAAGGTATGGCGCACAACGCTATCAGGAATGGATGTCATGGAGATGGTATCCGCAGATAGCGCCGCACTTCTGAAGAAAATCAAATGGCCTGATAAGGTTAAAAACCTTGAGTTGCTTGGGCGTCATGTTTCTGTTCAGGCGTTTAAAGACAACGTCAAAAATGAAGTGACTGGCGCTGATGGAGGACCAGTCAGAACAGAAATTACCAACTTAACGCCGGAGCAGGCTGCAGAGGCGTATAGAAAAATGATGGGCTAAGTATGCCGTTACCATTCCCCTTCGATTTTAAACATCCTGATTACCAGATGGTTTTTGAATGGCGGATGGAACGCTTACAGCGCATTCGCCAGAATCCTGAAATATTGCCTGCACTAAAACAGTTTTACCGAACCAATCCGGCTCAGTTCATCATCGACTGGGGCATGACAACGGACCCGCGTAATATTGATTATGGCCTGCCGGTGACCATTCCGTTTTTACTCTTCCCTAAGCAGGAGGAGTGGATCCACTGGATTATGGAACGCTGGGGCAATCGGGAGAATGGTATTACCGAAAAATCCCGTGAAATGGGGCTCAGTTGGACCGCGATCGGACTGGCCTGCTCGCTTTGTCTCTTCAACAAAGAAATGGTTATCGGTTTCGGCTCCCGTAAAGAGGAATACGTCGACAGCACCGGTGACCCGAAAGCATTGTTCTGGAAGGCGCGCAAGTTCGTGGAAACACTACCTGTAGAGTTTCGCGGTTCGTGGAGCGAGAAGAAGCACGCGCCATATATGCGTGTTGAGTTTCCTGAAACTGGTGCCGTTATCAAAGGCGAGGCTGGCGATAATATTGGTCGTGGTGACCGTACCACGCTTTATCTTGTTGATGAGGCTGCATTCCTTCAGCGTCCTCTGCTGATTGATGCGGCATTGTCACAAACGACGCGTTGCCGTATTGACCTGAGTTCAGTTAATGGCATGGCGAACCCGTTCGCTCAGAAGCGTCATGGCGGGAAGATACCGGTATTCACATTCCACTGGCGGGATGATCCTCGCAAGGATGAAGAGTGGTATCGCAGGGAATGCGAGAAAATCGATAATCCGGTGGTGGTGGCACAGGAACTTGATCTGAACTACAGCGCATCAGCGGAAGGCGTCCTGATTCCATCCGAATGGGTACAGGCTGCCGTTGATGCGCATATCAAACTGGGGATCCAGCCAACAGGCAAACGACTTGGCGCGATGGATGTCGCCGACGAAGGCAGGGACAAAAATGCCTTTTCCACCCGTCATGGCTTCCTCCTGGAGAATGTGCGGGAATGGTCCGGTGTGGGCAGCGACATTTATCAGTCCGTCGAGAAGGTTTTCGGCTTTTGCGAACAGGACAACCTCGAAGAGTTTCGCTTTGACGAGGACGGGCTGGGCGCTGGCGTTCGCGGCGATGCACGCGCTATCAACGAACTGCGTAACGCTGCGCGCCGACCGTCAATACTCGCCACACCGTTTCGAGGTAGTGGCGCGGTATTTGATCCGGATGATGAAGCTGTTCGCGGGGACAACGGGCAAGCCGCACGTCTTAACAAGGACTTCTTCGCTAACGCCAAAGCCCAGAGCTGGTGGCGGTTACGTAAACTTTTTCAGAATACCTGGCGCGCCGTGGTTGAAGGTATGGCTTACAACCCGGACGAAATCATCTCAATCAGCAGTAGCATGGCACTCAAAGATAAACTCATCATCGAGCTTTCGCAGCCGACCTATTCCATTAATAGTGTGGGAAAAATCGTTATTGATAAACAGCCTGATGGAACCCGGTCGCCAAACCTTGCCGACTCGGTAATGATCAACTATGCCCCAATGAATTCAGCTCTGAACATCTGGGAGCTGCTAGGGAGACAGGCCTGATGGCACGAAACAAGCAAGCCTCTCAGCGAACGGCACAGGCCACCGCTGATGGCTATGAGAACTTTGTCGCCCGCGTAGGGATGCAGACACCTAACCAGCACTCAGCATCCACCTACCGGGCTAATTTCACCAGTCGTAACCGCATGCTGGTGGAATGGTCCTATCGTTCATCCTGGATCATCGGCGAAGCAGTCGATGCTATCCCGGATGATATGACCCGCAAAGGCATTCGCATCACTTCGGAAATTGATGCAAAAGATCGTGGCATTCTCGAATCACAACTGGATGAGTTGCAAATCTGGGATGCGCTGAATGACGTGCTGAAATGGTCGCGCCTCTACGGCGGCGCGGTGGGTTTCATCATGATTGAGGGGCAGGCACCAATGACCCCGCTGCGACCCGAAACCATCGGTAAGGGCAAGTTTAAGGGGATTCTCCCGCTCGACCGCTGGATGATTGACCCGGTACTGACCCGCCGCATTAAAGATATGGGGCCGGACCTGGGTAAACCTGAGTTTTACGATGTGGTGACCACAGCAACGGGAATTCCTGCCTGGCGCATTCATCACAGTCGACTGATTCGCTTTGATGGCGTCACGCTGCCATTTCAGCAGAAGATGACCGAGAACGAATGGGGAATGTCGGTTGTAGAGCGTATCTGGGATCGTCTTACCGCGTTCGACAGCGCTACTGTCGGCGCGGCGCAGCTGGTCTACAAAGCGCATTTGCGTACCTACAGCGTGGAGAAGCTACGCGAGCTTATCGCACTTGGTGGTCCTGCGTATGAAGCGTTGCTGAAGAATATCGACCTGATTCGACAGTTCCAGAGCAATGAAGGCATGACGCTCATGGACTCGCGGGATAAGTTTGAAACGCATCAGTACAGCTTCAGTGGTCTGGATGACATCCTATCACAGTTTGCAGAACAGATTAGTGGCGCTGTTGGTATCCCACTGGTGCGGTTGTTCGGACAGTCCCCGAAAGGATTTTCTACCGGTGATGCAGACCTTGCCAACTATTACGACCGCATCAGTTCGTTGCAGGAGAGGCGTTTACGTCTTCCGGTGCGTCGGATACTGGACATCATGCATCGTTCGGAACTTGGCAAGCCGCTCCCGGATGATTTCACGTTTGAGTTTAACCCGCTCTGGCAAATGTCTGATGTCGATCGCTCAACGGTGGCGTTAAACACCACCAACGCAATCAGTACGGCGCTGGGTGATGGTCTGATGACACTGAAAGCCGCTATGACCGATTTGCGCGAAAATTCTGACGTAACCGGCATCGGGGCATCCATTACCGACGAGGACATCGAGAATGCCGAAGATGAAGCGCCGCCCGGCATCGGCGAACCTGATGACGAACCGCAGGAACCGTCAGGCGGAAATCCGCTATCGAACCAGCCTACGCAGGATAGCGCGGGCGGTCGGAGACATCGTAAATGGTCGCTACGATGGTTCAAATGACAGTATCACGGAAATTATTGCGGCGCTGGAACGCTACAGTGAAATCATCACCCCCTGGGCGACAAAGGTCGCGGAAAACTTTACTGCGGACCTAACCCAGCAGAACGAGAAAGTTTGGCGGCAACACAGCAAGAACATCAGTCGCGAGCTCCGCAATCTTGTGGAAAGCGCTCCTGTGGGCCAGGTGATGCAATCCATCATCGCCGAACAGGTCAAGTACATCAAATCGCTCCCCCTCGAGGCGGCTGACAGGGTGTACGACATCCAGAATCGGGCGATAGAAGCTGCTGTGACCGGCGGGAGAGCGGAACATTTTGCTAAAGAAATAGCCGCATCGGGTGATATAGCAAAGTCCAGAGCTGCCCTGATTGCCCGTACTGGACTTGGACGTGCAACCGGAGCGCTGGATCAGGCGCGTGCGCTGTCAATTGGTTCGAATGGTTATATCTGGCGTACAGCCGAAGATGGCGACGTCAGGCATTCTCATCGGGAAATGGAAGGTAAATTTGTCGAATGGGGCAAACCTCCAACGCTTGACGGCATGACCGGTCACGCTGGCGAGTTCCCGAATTGTCGCTGTTATAAAGAAATCGTTTTTCCCACCTCCCAATCTTATCCCGCCTGAATCGCAGGTAACCCATGAAATATTTTTTCAATACCCGGCTGGGAGAAACCCGCTACCAGCTGGCTGACGGCTCGTTGCTGTGCAAAGACGTGCCGATAGGACGAACAGGTAAGCAGCTCTATGGTGCTGATGACCTGCCAAAACTGAAACCCGATAAGTTCGGTGAAATAGTCGTCACGCGTTCTCCTGAGCAGGTATTCCATCCGACCACGCTTGCCTCATTCGAAGGGATGAGCATCACGATTCTGCATCCTGAAGATGAAAACGGGAATGTGCGGCTGGTAAATCCCGAGAACTGGAAAGAGCTTGCTGTCGGGCACCTCCAGAATGTCCGGCGCGGGACGGGTGAGCAGTCTGATTTGATGCTGGCTGACCTTATCGTCAAAGACGAAAACGCCATTCAGCTTATCGAAGATGGCCTGCGCGAAGTGTCGTGCGGCTATGACGCGGAGTACGAGCAGACCGAGCCAGGTAAAGCTGAGCAGGTCGATATTACCGGAAACCATGTGGCTCTTGTCCCTAAAGGCAGAGCCGGAAATCGTTGTGCAATTGGAGACAGAGACACAATGGCAAATCAAAAGAAAAACTGGTGGAACCGCATGCGTGCGGCCATCAAGACAGGAGATGCCGACACCATGAACGAACTGGTGGAGTCGGCTCCCGCATCGGTTACAGGAGATGAGGGGGATTTGCCGCAGGGCGTTAATCTCAATATCAACCTGTCCCCGCAGCAACCACTACCGGACAAAGCACCAGAGATGGGTGGAGGTCCAACCGGCGACAGTGATGATGACCTCAAAACATTACTGAAAGCCCTGCTGGCTAAGCTGGAAGGAAATGCCACGGGCGATAACGATAATAAGCCTGACGATAATCCGACCGGTGACGGCGAGGACGATGAAGAGGAAACCACGATTACTGGTGACTCAGCCTGGCGTGCCGAAGTTATCGTTCCGGGTATCGATCTGAGCCGTAAGATGAAACCGACCGAGTTCAAACGCGAGGTTCTGGCTTCCGCAGATAAAAAGCTGGTTCGCCAGATCGTCGGTGATGCGGATATCCGCAAATTGCCGAAACAATCGGTCGACATGGCGTTTAATGCCGTGTCTGAGATTGCCAAAGGGCGAAACACCCGCGCCACCACCGGCGATGCACAGCGCCCAAACATGGGCATGACCAGTATCGCTTCCCTGAACAAACAAAACGCTGAATTCTGGGCAAACCGTAAAGGGTAAAAAATGAAAAATGTATTTCTGTACCGGATGCCTGTTGGCATTGCCGGGGCTGTCTCTCGCCCGCAGGACTTAACCGTCGAACCGGTGGTCCTTAAATCCGATAACGCCTTCGCTGCCTATGGGCTGGCTGGTAAATACGATGATGACGGTTTTTTCGTGCCGCTGGCAGATGGTGATACCGCAGACAAGGTGAAGGGGATCTATGTGCGCCCTTATCCGACCACTTCGCAGCCGGACATGGTTCGCCAGGTGGGGAGTGGCAAGAACTTCCCGGGCGACGCAATGAAGCGTGGCTACGTGACCGTTAATCTCGGTTCTGATTTTGATGCCAGCACCATCAAAAAAGGCGACCCGGTATACGTTGTCGTCTCCACTGATGAATCCATCAAAGTGCCGCTGGGTGGATTCATGTCCACGTCAGTCAGTGGCAAAAACGTGGTGCTGACCAACGCTGAATTCACAGGTGCCGGTGATGCTAACGGCAATGCAGAAATTTCCTGGAAGATTTAAGGAACAGACGAATGATTACTTTTGATCAGGCAACCGTTGACAGCTCTGGTGCCTTTCTCATCGGGGAGCTGGAGCGACTCGACCAGACGCTGAACCTGCCACTGGTGGGGTACACCTGGACCCGCGATATTCAGTTGCGTGAAGATGTCTCTATCGCAGATGACATTTCCAGCTGGACGAATACCAGCTTCGCCGCTGCGGGTACTGGTGCAAATCCGAATGGCAAAAACTGGGTAGGCAAAGACTCAACCGCTATTGCTGGCGTAAACGTGGATATCGGCAAATCCGGTAACCCGCTGAACCTGTGGGGGATGGAACTTGGCTGGACGGTCATAGAATTGCAGGCTGCTCAGCAGGTCGGACGCCCGATCGATACGCAGAAGTATGACGGGATGCAACTGAAATGGCAGATGGATAACGATGAACAGGTGTATGTTGGCGATTCCGCATTAAACCTGAAAGGCCTTGTTACCCTGAACGGCGTGCCTGTCAACAACGCTGCCAAAACGTGGGCAACCTCAACACCGGACGAAATCCGCGCAAGCATTAACCAGGTGCTGTCTGATGCGTGGGCCGCTTCCGGTTACTCTGTGGTTCCGCGTGATTTGCTGATCCCGCCTGAGCAGTTTGCTCTGTTGTCCAGCATCATCGTTTCATCTGCGGGTAACCAGTCCCTGTTGACGTACCTTCAGACCAACACCATCAGCTATCACCAGAACGGTGTTCCGCTGAATATCCGCGCGGTTAAATGGCTGAAAGGCCGTGGTGTGGGGAATAAGGATCGCATGGTTGCGTACACCAACGATAAAAAATACGTCCGCTACCCGCTGGTTCCGCTTCAGAGCGTGCCGGTGCAGTATCGCGGTCTGTATCAGATCGTCACTTACTACGGCAAGCTGGGTGCAGTCGAGCCAGTGTACAAAGAAACCATTTCGTACGTTGATGGCATTTAACAGCCATATGGCCCCCTGGCGGGGCCATTAAGGATGACCCGATGGCAAAAAATAATGCAGTAATACACGTACATACCCCGTTTGTGCTCACGCTTCCCGACGGTTCGCGGCGCGAGTTTGTTAAAGGCCGTCATGCTGTGGAGGAAGACGTTGCCACGCACTGGTTCACTCGTGCGCACGCGGAAGTATCCGTTGGCAAAGCCACAGACGCGCGTAACGAGGTAAAAAATGCCAAAGAATCAAAGTCTGCCAGCGGTAAGTGATTTTCGCCGCGACTTCCCGCAGTTTGCTGACCCTGCCAAATATCCCGAAGCGCAAATCCAGTTTCGTCTGAATCTGGCCGATGAACTGCTGAGCGAAAACGTCACCGGAAAAAAGTTGTTTCCGTACTTTGCCGGGTTGTTCGTTGCGCACTACATGACGCTCTGGGCGGCAGACAGCCGGGCGATGCTGGCTGGTGGTCCGGGCGGTTCAACCAATGGTGTTCAGTCCTCAAAGTCCGTGGATAAGGTAAGCGTCAGTTATGACACCAGCGCGACGCTGAATCCTGATGCAGGTTTCTGGAATAACACCCGATATGGCGCTGAATTTTATCAGTTGATCACGATGTTCGGTGCAGGCGGTCGCCAGCTATGAGTTTCAAAAGCGGTGTAACAACGAGGGTGGATAACGCTCAGGCCATTCTGGATGCGCTCAGGTCGTTAACCAAAAAAGATGTGCTGGTCGGCATCCCTTCGGAAGACAGCGAGCGGGATGATGTTCCGTTTGGTAATGCGGGCATCGGTTACCTCAACGAATACGGCTCACCGGCGCAAAACATCCCGCCACGACCTCACCTGGTCCCCGGCGTTAAATCGGTAGAAGAACAGACAGTGCCGCAGCTCAAAGCAGCGGCGCAGGCTGCGCTTGATGGTAATGCGGCGGGTGCGGAAAGAGCGCTCAACCGTGCCGGAACGCTGGCCGCTAATGGCGTCAGGCGTTACATGACCATTACCGGCTTTACGCCGCTTGCTGACAGTACTGTTGAAGCCCGGGCTCGTCGGGGGCGCAAGGGGGCAACACTGGAACTTACCCGGCGTGCTGCTGGCGAATCCCCGGGAACCGAACTGGCGAAACCATTAATTGACACCGGGCAATATCGCAGAGCGATTACCCATGTAGTGAGGGATAAAGATGCCGACTCTTGATGTAACAGATGTGCTTTTTGACCCCGATTTTTGCGACTTCAATTTGTGGGTAACACGCCGAGTGCAAACGGTTGATGAGGACGGGATCGGCAGCGACAGTGAAGTTAAAAAGCAGTTTGCCGGAGTCGTAACTGTTGATCGCTCTCTGGAAAACCGCCGTATGCAGGCAGGGCAGGTAATCAGCGGTGCAATTCTGATTGTGACGACTGAGCGACTGACGCAGGGACAGACTGGCCGTGATGCCGATATCGTGACGTATCAGGGTCGTGATTATCGTGTGACCTTCGTCGACCCGTATACAGCTTATGGGGCCGGATTCGTTCAGGCGCATTGTGAGTTGATGCTGTTTGATGGGGGAACTCCGGTTGAGCAATAACACCAGTACAGAGCGCGGATGGTTAATACCAACCAGTGGCGATCCGGATTATGACGAAGCGCTCGACAGGCTGTTAAGCCAGTGGATGCGTAACGTTTCCGGCCTGTCTGCCGGGATGGTTCGCCCGCGCTGGCAGAAAGAGCAGCCGCCACTGCTACCGGTTGAAACGAACTGGTGTGCGTTTGGGGTTATCGGATGGTCAGGTGATGACAGTCCGGCATTCACCAGACAGACCGATAATGGCTCTCAGCTCTGGCGGCATGAAACGATTGAGTGTATGGCTTCGTTTTATGGACCGGCGGGGATGGTGTATGCGTCCCGGTTTCGTGACGGTATATCTGTGCCGCAGAACAATGCAGCACTGAATGCGCTGGGGCTGTCTCTTGGTGATTACACAGGTCTGACTCCCTTCCCTGAACTTATTAATCAGCAATGGGTCCGCCGCTACGATATGACGGTGCGTCTGCGCCGGAAGGTTGTGCGCGAGTACGGTATTAAATCGCTGGTGGAAGCACCAGTCATCTTTTTCGGAGATTAAGCTATGGCACAGGGCTTGCCTGTATCAAACGTTGTTAATGTTGATGTGATCATGTCGCCGCGTGCAGCATCAGGGCGAAATTTTGGTGCATTACTCATTCTCGGCCCGTCCACAATAATTCCGGTAAGTGAGCGCATTCGCCGTTATTCTGCCGCGGAAGATATTGGAAAAGATTTTGGCGTGGAATCACCAGAATATAAGGCTGCGCAGGTGTTTTTCTCACAATCACCGAAACCTCAGGAGGTTTTTGTTGGTCGTTGGGTGAAAACGAAGGGAGACAGCGAACAGGCCACGCCTGAGACGCTGGAGCAGGCTGTGAATGCCATGCTCGATTATACTTCATGGTATGGGCTGGGGATTGCAGACGATGAAGATATTCCGGATGCAGACTGGCTGAAAGTGGCTGCGGCGATCGAATCCTCTTCTGTAAGCCGTATTCTGGCGATTACGACAAGCGATGAGAAATGCCTGCAGACTGCATCCAGCGATGATTTGGCATCAAAACTGAAAACCGCCGGATATTCACGCAGTTTTATTCAATATTCATCGGGTAATAAATACGCTGCGTTATCTGCATTTGGCCGGGCATTCACGGTTAATTTCAATGGCAGTAATACCGCGATTACGCTCAAGTTTAAGCAGGAGCCGGGTGTCGGGTATGAAACACTGACAGTCAGCCAGGCATCGGCACTTGATGCAAAAAACTGCAATGTGTTCGTGTACTACCAGAATGATACAGCTATCCTCCAGCAGGGAGTGATGGCTAACGGCGATTTCTTTGATGAACGCCACGGCCTGGACTGGTTACAGAATTATGTGCAGACCAACCTCTATAACCTGCTTTATACCAGCACCACGAAAGTTCCCCAGACTGAAGCCGGTATTACCCGACTGTTATCAAATGTTGAAAAATCACTGGATCAGGCCGTTCAGAATGGACTGATTGCTCCGGGCGTATGGAACGGGGGCGACCTTGGCCAGTTGTCATCAGGTGACACGCTGCCCAAAGGTTATTACGTATACGCCCAGCCGCTGGATGAACAGGCACAATCAGAACGTGAAGCCCGTAAGGCTCCGGTGATTCAGGCTGCAATAAAACTTGCAGGCGCGGTTCATTACGCTGACGTACAGATTAACGTTGTTCGCTAAGGGGAAGTGAATGTCTACCTATTCTTTTATGGATGTCACTGCGACGCTGACCGGGCCGACCGGTTCGATTGACCTCGGGTACGGTTCTGCAAGTTCTGAAGAGGGGATTGTGGTTGCGATGGGCGGTCCTAAAAACACCATGACCATCGGTGCTGATGGCGAAGTGATGCACAGTCTCCATGCAGATAAAAGCGGGACGATTACCGTTAACCTTCTGAAGACATCACCGACAAATAAAAAATTGTCGCTGGCGTATAACGCACAGAGCCAGTCTTCGGCCACATGGGGGAATAACGTTATTGTGATCCGAAACAAGGTCAGCGGCGACATCATCACGGCACGTAGTGTTGCGTTCCAGAAACAACCGGATAATGCCAACGCTAAAACCGGTAATACGATGCCGTGGGTGTTTGACTGCGGCAAGATTGACCAGGTTCTCGGGGAGTTTTAATACATGGAATTCGAAATCAAAGGCGTGAAATATCGCGCGGCAAAACTCAGCGTTTTTGATCAGCTGAAAGTGATCCGCAAACTTCTGCCGGTGCTGGCAGGAATGATGTCAGATTTCGGGAGCATTCGCTCCCGTTTGCCTGCTGATGGCAAAATCGACACCGTGAAATTCGAGCAGTTAAAACCGGTGTTTGAAACCATGCTCCCGCGTATCGCTGAGGAACTGTCTTCCCTGACTGAAGAAGATACCAACGCGATTATTCATCCTTGCCTGGCCGTAGTGTCACGTAAGCACATGGACGGATGGACGCCGGTATTCAACAGCGGTCAGCTGATGTTCGATGATATCGACCTGCTAACCATGCTGCAGCTGGTGGCGCGGGTGGTCGCCAATTCGCTGGGAAATTTTTTGCCTACACCCCTTACCAGCACGACGCAGAGCCTGCAACAGGGCTGACGTTTAACAGCCTGCCGGACGGGCTGTCCTACCTTCTCAATCCGGTTGACGCCGGGTTAATTCCTTATACAGCACTTAAAGATGGCTCTGTCGATTTGTATGACATTGCTCTCTTGAATGACCATCTGGCGGTAAAAGCGGATAACCAGCGGCGCATTGAGAAATGGAGAGAGGATAATGAACGCTGAAACTATTAAAGATTTCCTTGTCTCGCTTGGCTTCAGTGTGGATGATGCAGGCGCGAAAAAATTCGGTTCTGTCCTCGCCGGTACAACTACAAATGTCATCAAAATGGGGCTGGCTGTTGAAGGAGCTGCGCTGTCCGTGGTGGCCTTCACGGCCAAGATCGCCTCCGGTCTGGATAATCTCTACTGGGCGTCACAGCGCACCGGCGCGACGGTTCAGGGGATTCAGTCTATTGGCTATGCGGTTTCGCAGATTGGCGGCAGCGTGGACGCTGCGCGATCTTCTCTGGAAAGCCTCTCCCGGTTTATTCGTAACAATCCCGGTGCAGAAGGCTTTCTGAATCGCCTGGGCGTACAGACCCGTGACGCCAGCGGCAACATGCGCGACATGGCCGCTATTTTTACGGGTGTCGGACAGAAGCTCAGCAGCATGCCGTATTACCGGGCTAACCAGTATGCGCAGATGCTGGGCATTGACGAAAATACCCTCATGGCGATGCGCCGGGGTGTGGGTGATTTCTCCGGGCAGTACAGCGCAATGGCGAAAGCTATCGGCTTCAATGCTGACGAGGCGGCCAGAAGCTCCAACAAATTCATGACCTCCCTGCGCGAGTTCGGCGCGATGGCAGGTATGGCCCGTGACAAAATCGGCTCTAATCTTGCTGGTGGTCTGGCGGGTTCGCTGGACACACTGCGCCGCCACATCCTCGATAACTTCCCGCGCATCGAGCAGACCCTGACGAAAGCCATAAAAGGCATTCTGGCGCTCGGAGACATCATCGGGCGGCTGTTCTTCAGGCTAATTGAGGGAACATCCAGCCTTATCACCTGGTGGCAATCGCTGGATAAGCAAACGCGGGAGATCATCTCGCTGTTTGGCGCGCTGACGATTGCGCTGCGCATTCTGAACAGTACGTTCTGGATGTCGCCGATTGGCCTCATTACCGCGCTGGCGGCGGGGATTGCCCTTCTGTGGGAGGACTATCAGACCTGGAAGGAAGGCGGCGACAGCCTGATTGACTGGGGCAAGTGGAAGCCGGAGGTCGATGCCGCGCTGAAGATGGTTCGTGACCTGAAAGGGTCTGTTAATGAACTGGTGAAAGCGCTGGCGAAACTGCTCAATATTGACCCCAAATCATGGTCCCTGAAGTGGGATTTCAGCAACTTCATCGACCAGATGGGCGAATTCAGCAAAATGCTGAACATGATCGCCGACCTGCTCAACGCTATCAAAGATGGCCGCTGGGCTGATGCCGTCAGCATCGGCAAACAGATACTTAATCAGGGCAGCGAAAATCCGTCAGCGATGCCGATGGTTACAGACAGCGCTAACAGTACTGCCGACTGGATTAAAGAGCACTGGGGATTCGATCCCCGCAGTGTGGGCCGGACGGTACGCGGCTGGTTTGGTGATGATGAGCCGGAACAATATGCACAGGCTACGAAACGAGGAGAACGGAATAACAATCCGGGAAACCTTAATTTTGCTGGTCAGGCAGGGGCTTCTCTTGAACGCCCGGGCGGGCGATTTGCCAGATTTGAAACTGCTTTTGATGGATTACGGGCTCTTGCTCGTCAGTTAATGCTGTACGCCGGACGGGGAATAAACAGTGTGGAGAAAATTATCTCTACCTGGGCACCTGCGTCTGATAATAACAACACAACTGCGTATATCAGGGCTGTATCGCAACGACTGGGAGTGGATCCCCGGGCTGCCCTGAATATGAGCGATCCGCAAACCATGTCAGCATTGATGAGCAGCATTATCCAGCATGAAAATGGAAGAAATATCTATTCTCGAGAGCTGATTAATAAGGCTGCCATGGCGGGAATTAGTGGCAAAATGACAGAGGTTAACCAGCAAAATACTTACCACATTTACGGTGGCGGAGATCCGCACGCTGTCGGTAATGAGGTTGCACGTCGGCAACAGTCTGCAAATGCTCAGGTCATGCGAAGTAATCAGGTGAGGGTGGGTTAGTGGATATTCTCTCTACACTTTTTCATCAGCAGAGCAGAAAAATAGGAATGATTGTTCCCAGTATTGTTATTTCAGAGAAGCATACAGATATGCTTGAAATAACAGAGCATCCGGTAGAGGTCGGGGCCGCTGTCGCTGATCATGCCTATAAAAAACCGTCAGAAGTGGTGATGGAGGTTGGTTTCGCCGGTGGCGGCGCATTGCTGGATTTTGCCAGTAATCTGACGGCTACCAGCCTGCTCGGCCTGAGTCCTCAGCAGACGTATCAGGAGCTACTGGATCTGCAGGAAAGCCGTATCCCCTTCGATGTGGTAACCGGTAAACGGCTGTACAGCAACATGTTGATCCGGGCGCTGGAAGTGACGACGGACAAGACAACCGAAAACGTCCTGTCCGCCGTCCTCACCCTGAGGGAGGTCATTATCTCCCGGACACAGCAGATTACCGTCGCGGATAAAACCAACATGAAGGAAGGGGCCAGCACGTCGGCGGTACAGAACAGCGGCAACAAAACCACAAAGCCTCCAGATACTTCACTGCTGAAAAGCATTACGGGTAACGTGGCGTCATTACTGGGAGGCGGCTAATGACAATTCAGGAAATTCCGCTGACAGCGGACAACCAGCAGTTCAGCATCGTCCTGGGTGGTGTCACTTGGCAGATTAGCATCATATGGCGCGATCCTTACTGGATTATGGACCTGCAGAACGACAGAGGAGAGCCGGTAATCTCCGGTATTCCTCTCGTCACTGGCGCTGATCTGCTGGCGCAGTACGCCTGTATGGGGCTTGGTTTTAAGCTGGTGGTGGTCTGCGATGACAACACACAGGATTATCCCACGAAAACTGATCTGGGCGGTCGCAGTCATTTACTGGTATCAACGGAGTAAGCATGTCACAGAACTGGATGAGACATTTCGAGCTGCAGCTTGTGGACGGGAACGGTCAGGGAATTGAGCTAAGTGATTTCAAAGTCACCTTTACGATCGACTGGTTCAACATCAGCAGCGCGTCCCGGGTAGGGACTATCAAAATTTATAACCTCTCGGCAGATACTGTGAACCGAATTACCGGGCAGGAGTTTTCGAAAGTGCGGCTGATTGCCGGTTACGACGGTATCGCGCCGGAGGTGGCGGCAAGCGACGTCGTGACCGTGCGCGAAGTCGACGCGGCAGATGTGGGCCAGAGTGATGGCCGCAACTACGGGCTGATTTTCAGCGGAGAAATTCGCTACTCGGTCACAGGAAAAGACAGCCCTATTGATTCCTATGTCCTGATTCAGGCAGCAGATACGGATCTGGCATTTGCCACCAGTATAACCTCGCAGACGCTGGCGGCCGGTTACACGGTCGCAGATGTGAACCGTGCGCTGATGAAAGACTTTGAGGCCAAAGGCGCGACCGAAGGACTGACGCCTGAAATGCCTGCTACCGTATTCCCTCGAGGGCGGGTGCTGTTCGGCATGACACGGCATCTTATGGATAACGTGGCCGGACAATGTGGCGCAACATGGCAATTTGTGGACGGTCAGCGCCAGATGGTGGCGAATAACGAGTATGTTCACGACGCGATTGTGCTCAGCAGCGCCACCGGGCTTATCGGCATGCCGCAGCAGACCATCGGCAACGGCGTAAACGTCCGCGCTCTTATTAATCCGAACATCCGGGTTAACGGGCTCATTCAGCTGGATCAGGCTTCCGTCTATCGTACCGCGTTGTCGAACAACGATATTGCGATGGCTGGTGGTCAGATCACCGACCAGAACACGGACGGAAATATCACGCTAAGCGGCACCACAGCACAACCTGCCAGCATCGCAACGGATGGCGTTTATATTGTGCGCGGGATTATGTACACTGGCGATACAAGGGGCCAGGCGTGGTACATGGATATGATGTGCGAAGCGCGTGGCGCGGCGGATCTGTATACGCAATCGGCTTTGCAAAGGGGATGAGCAATGAGGGGGATTATTTTTCTGTTAGCTGTCTTTTCTGCGTGCAGCGCGTGGGCGGATGGCTTCACGGTTAAATGCGGTGGCTACACTATGGTTGCAAACCAGGGCGAGTTATCGACAATCAACGGTGAAAGAGTTACCTCTCAAAAAATCACCGAACTGGGTACCAATGGTTTGAAAGTAGACATGGGGCTTATGCCAGCCAAAGACGGTAACAACTACGGCTTTGAATACATTCGTCGCCCTGGTACCGAAACGCGATTCCTGAATGTGCAACTGCTGCAGAACAGCATGGATGCGCCGAAAATCATCGGTTCCTTTCCATGCAAAAAGATTGTTGATTAATCACTCGTAATTATAATGTGATACTTCTACTTTCACGATAAGGAATTTGTCGCATGTTCGGATTTGATAAATTAATAACTCCAAAAATCATCAACGTTCTGTATGGCATCACAATGTTACTTCTGGTTGTTGCCGCCATTATAACGTTTGTTAATGGGAAGGCTGCTGGCGCTTTAGTGCTTTTGTTATGTGCTGTATTTTGCCGAATATTCTTTGAGTGCATCATGGTTTCATTTAAAAACAATGAGTATCTTCGCCGAATAGCTGAAGCGTTAGAAGCAAACAAGCAGTAATGAAACTTCAATAATGAACCCGCCACCCGGCGGGTTTTTTGCTTTCTGGAGCCTACCAAATGGCAGTATCTGACCAGACCCGCAGCGGCGACCTTGCCGAAACATTCAAATCTGAACGGGAAACAACAAAGAATCAGATCCGTGTCGCCTTGCCTGGCATTATTCAGTCATTCGATCCTGATGCGGTGACGGCGGTTGTGCAGCCTGCTATCCGTTCGGTTGAAAAGGATAATGACGGCAACCGCATTACCAAAAATTACCCATTGCTGGTGGATGTTCCAGTGGTATTCCCACGTGGCGGAGGATGTACGCTAACGTTTCCGATTAAAGCCGGGGATGAGTGTCTTGTCGTTTTTGCCGATCGTTGTATTGATTTCTGGTGGCAGAGCGGCGGAATACAGGAACCGGTCGATGACAGAATGCATGATTTATCGGATGCGTTTTGTATTGTAGGCCCCCAGTCGCAGGCGAGGAAGATTAGCGGTATTAATACCAGTGCCACACAGTTGCGTAGTGACGATGGCAGCACCTATTTTGAGCTTAATCCTGATACCAGGAAAATTAAAATTGTCGCTCCGGGTGGTCTTGATGTGGTTGCCCCTCTGGCTGATTTTTCTGAGAAAGTAACCATTCATGGCCTGTTAACCTGGATGGGGGGCATGGTGGGGGCTGTTGTTTCTGGTGTGGCTTCAAAAATCACTGGTGTTGTTGAGTTTTTGGGTAGCGTGAAGGCTAACGGCAAGCCAATCGATAATACGCACACTCATGGTGGTGTTCAGCGCGGTGGAAGCAGTACCGACGGGGTAAACTGATGCGATACAGACGTGAAGACGCCGATGGCGATTACACCTTTGGCAGCGGTGATGACACCTGGCTGATTAACTCACCGGATGCCGTGGCACAGGCGGTAAAAATGCGATTCGAATTGTGGTATGGGCAATGGTTTCTCGACACCACCGAGGGGACTCCGTGGATCCAGTCCGTACTCGGTAAGCAGAAGCCGGAAACCTACAACCTGGCCGTCCGTAAGCGCATCCTCGAAACGCGGGGCGTTAAATCAATCCTCTCTTTCAATACGACGGTGGATACCACGACCCGACGTGTCATGTTTTCCGCTGAAATCGACACTCTCTATGGAATAACGACTGTTACATCGGAGGCGTAATGGCTCTGAACCTTGATTCTCTCGGTTTATCTGCAAAGGTAACCGCGGAGGGGATCGGTGCGCCTGATTATCAGACGATACTCAGCACCCTGATTAGCTATTTTCAGCAGATTTATGGCAGTGATGCCTACCTCGAACCGGACAGCAAAGACGGCCAGATGGTGGCTCTGATGGCGCTGGCGATTCATGATGCCAATAATATGGCGATAACTGTCTACAACTGTTTTTCACCGGCAACCGGCTATGGGGTTGCACTGACCAGTAACGTGAAAATAAATGGTATTTCACGTAAAGGCGCGACGAACTCTACGGTTGATTTGCTTCTTACAGGAACTGCCGGAACAACCATCATTAATGGCAGCGTGAAAGACAGTAATAATGTGATATGGCGTTTGCCTGCTTCAGTGGTGGTCGGCGTGGATGGTACAGTGATGGTGACCGCAATATGTTCCGTCAGTGGTGCAGTGGCGGCGCTGGCTGGAACTATCACTGAAATTAATACACCAACCCGTGGCTGGGTTTCGGTAACCAATCCTGCTGCAGCCACTGTGGGCACTCCGGCAGAAACTGATGCGGAGTTACGTATCCGTCAGTCGCAAAGTGTTGCGTTGCCATCAATAACCCCATTTGAAGCACTGGATGGTGCTGTTTCTAATGTTGCCGGTGTAACCCGCCACAAACTCTATGAAAACGATACTGGTTCGGAGGACGGTAACGGGTTACCGCCACACTCTGTTGCTGTAATTGTGGATGGCGGTGATGTGACGGATATTGCTCAGGCTATCAGAGGGAATAAAGGCCAGGGGACATCCACTCACGGTACAACATCCGTTACGGTTCCGGATAAATACGGCAATCCCCATGTAATCAAATTCTCGCGCTCTAGTGATGTGCCTGTTTATGCCCGGATTAAATTAAAAGTTTTTACGGGTTATACCTCACAGATAGGGCAGCAGATCCAGCAGGCTATTTCCGACTATATCAATAGTCTGATGATTGGTGATTCGGTCCTTTTAAGTCGCATTTACTCACCGGCGAATCTTGGTGTGGTGAGTGGCGGGAATGCACGCTATTACGATATTCAGGAACTGACGATTGGGAAATCCCCGGGGGCTTTGTCGTCATCAAACATTGATATCAGATACAACGAATCTGCGTCCTGTACACCGGAAAATATCGTTATAACGGTGGAGTCATGAGCAAATATACCGAACTAATCACGAACTACCACGCCACCAAACCTAAATTTCTTGCACATGTTGATCTGATGACCCGGCCGCTTATTGATGTTGCGGCGGCCACCAGAGGGCTGATTACTGCATTTGATATTGACTCTGCGGTTGGTGTGCAACTTGACATTCTGGGATTGTGGATCGGACGTAGCCGTGTTGTCAGCCAGCCTATCTCAGGTGTCTATTTCAGCTGGGATACCGACGGGCTTGGATATGATCAGGGTGTATGGCAGGGGCCATACGATCCTGATTCCGGATACATGTACCTCAGCGATGAAACTTATCGTGTCATCCTTAAAGCGAAGATTGCGATTAATAACTGGGACGGACGGAATGATTCGCTTCCAGCAATTCTTGACGCTGCAACAGCAGGATCCGGGCTGCGAATGCAGATAGTCGATAACCAGGACATGACGATATCGGTCTGGGTCTTTCCTGATACTGATATTTCAGATGTATCGCGTGAGTTAATTGCGGCAATTAAACAGGGGTATCTAACAGTAAAAGCCGCCGGGGTATGGGCGGGGGGCATTGAAACACCTTCGGTGGAAACTCCATCGGAAGGCTCTAAATTTTTTGGTTTTGATATGGATAACGAATTCATCAGTGGTTTTGATGTAGGGGCATGGGGAGTATTACTCTGATGGCGAAAAATGACTTTAAAGCGTTTGCAACTGATCGAAATGCCAATGTTATGTCGCAGGAGGAATGGGAAACGTTGCCTGCGCTTATATCCGGATTTACAGCAGGGAAAGCATCCAGTGCGCAAGTCAATAAGGTTATTCGGCAGGCCAGCTTTATTGCTGCAGCTCTGGCCCAGTTTGTAAGTGATAAAACGCAACGGGATGTGCTTGATAATGGTGATCTGCCCGGTTTTGTTGAATTGCTGGAATCGGGGTTTGCTGTTGAATACCTGAGCCGCAAGAATCCGTTTGGCGATATCAAATCGGATGGCACTGTGCGAACGGCTCTCGAAAACCTTGGTTTGGGAGAAGCGGCAAAACGGGATGTGGGAACAGGGGAAAATCAGATACC